>Ga0307510_10001083_pt1 | contig 28976 bp, 28 predicted proteins | sample 12_EM_MG_FD_207224 | JGI IMG/M metagenome (GOLD analysis project Ga0307510, IMG submission 207224) | Populus trichocarpa ectomycorrhiza microbial communities from riparian zone in the Pacific Northwest, United States - 12_EM | ecosystem: Host-associated > Plants > Roots > Unclassified | place... | reverse complement strand
CTTCCAGAAGGAACACGCCCTGCAATGCGGCTATTGCACTCCTGGTTTTTTAATGGCGCTCACCGGGCTACTTGAGGCGAAGCCAGACGCCTCGGACGAGGACATCGAGGAGGTCATCGATGGCCTGATCTGCCGATGCACCGGCTATCTGCCAATACTGAAAGCAGCTATAGCCGCCCGTGATGAGGCCAAGCTTCGCGCATCAATTTGACTCTCAGCATGCAACTTCAACACAAATTCGAACTGCAGATTCCTGCGGGTGAAACACTCGACCTTCTAACAAGAGTCGAGGAAATCACACCGTGTCTACCGGGAGCGAGTGCGACCAAGGCGGGCGACAACCGTTACGAGGTCCTGATGAAGATCCGATTCGGCCCGCTCGATCTCGCCTTCAAGGGTGTGATTGAGATTGTGGAGTGCGATCGTGAAGCTCATCGTCTAGTGGTGAAGACTAAGGCTAATGACGCGAAGGGTCAGGGCTCGGCCTCGGGCACGACAGTCGTAACGATGTCCGAATCGACGGGCGTAACTCAAGTAGTTCTCAACACCGAACTGATGATCGGCGGTCGCATAGCTCAAATGGGGCGAGGACTCGTTTCTGACGTGTCAAACGATTTGCTAGCGCGCTTTGTGACGAATCTCAAGGCTAAGTTCTTGGCAGATTCGTCCCCGAAGGGTGAAGCGACCAAATCGAACGAAGGATCAACGCAGGGCATTACATCGCTGCATGAAATCGTCCCAATCCCATCCGAAGCGTCGGCACCTTCGATCTCAACGATGCCCCGAAGAGCGGCGAGGCCTGAGGCCGGCTTGGAAGATGCGTATGTGGACGTTGGCGCGGCCGTTCGGCGGGCCATGTGGCGCAGAATTCTGAACACGATCTTCTTTTGGCGTCGCCACCAAGACTAGGTTTACCCCGCATGGGGATCAGACTGGGCCAGCGATTCAGCTGCCAATCTTTCAGCTTGCCGAACGTGGTGCTCGGCGGCTGAAGCGGCCGCATCACGATGCTCATCGAGTACACGCTGCGTTCGAACGAACACGGCCTGATCAGCGACCCTCGCGGATCGAACGCGGGTGGACGACGCTGATCGCCCGCCGGTGTCACCTCTCAGACGCCGACGTGCTCGTGCAATACAGCGGGCTCGCGGCTCAGATCGTTGCTGGTGCCGCTCCAGACCACGCGGCCTTTGGCGACGACGTAGTGGCGATCTGCCAGGCGCAGCATGGGGTCCAGGTGCTTGTCGATCACGATCAGCGCCAGCCCCTCCGCCTTGAGCCGGTGAATGCAGCGCCAAATGTCGGCTCGGATCAAGGGCGCCAAGCCCTCGGTTGCTTCGTCCAGAATCAGCAGCTTCGGATTGGTCATCAGTGCACGGGCTATGGCCAGCATTTGCTGCTCCCCGCCTGACAGGTTCGACCCCAAGTTGCGCTCCCGCTGTTTCAGACGGGGGAACATGTCGTACGCACGCTCCAGTGTCCATGGCCGAGACGCCTTGTGCCGGTCCGCCGCGGTGGCTAGTAGATTCTCTCGGACGGTAAGGTTCGGGAATACCTGTCGTCCTTCAGGAACAAGGCCGATCCCCGCCTGCGCCGCATAGTGCGCAGCGCGCCCCGCGATCGATTCGCCTGCTAGATGCACCGTTCCCCTGCGTGGCGGAAGCTGCCCAACAATCGTCTTCACGGTGCTCGACTTGCCCATGCCATTGCGACCGATCAGGGTTACCGCTTCACACGCGCCGACCTCCAAGCTCATTCCAAACAGCACTTGGCTTGCCCCATACGAAGCATCAACGTCCTCGACTTGCAGCAAGGCCTTCAAAGCGTCGTCTCCTCGCCGCCTAGGTAGGCGGCCTTCACCTCTGAGCTCGAGCGTATGTTCTCTGCGCTGCCGGTGGCGATGCACCGGCCGTATACCAAGACACTGATGCGGTCCGCTAAGGCGAAAACGGCATCCATGTCATGTTCAACGAGAACGATGGCATATTCCCCCTTAAGCCGCAGAAGCAGGTCCACGATCGACTGGGATTCGCGCTGGCTCATACCGGCCATGGGCTCGTCGAGCAACAGCACCTTGGGCTGCATGGCGAGAGTCATCGCTATCTCTAGCTGCCGACATTCGCCATACGCCAAGTTGCACACGCGCTCGTCGGCGAGGCGGAGCAGCCCGACGGTTGCCAGCATCTCCAGCGCCGGCTCCCTTAAAGAGCGATCCGCGAGTACAGGTCTCCAGAACGAGAAACTGTGGCCGGATCGCGCCTGTACTGCCAATATGACGTTTTCTGCGGCCGTAAATTCAGTGAACACAGAAGTCACTTGGTAAGAGCGCGCGACACCCCTCAACGCACGCGCATCAACGGGAAGCTGCGTGATATCCCGACCTTGAAAGACAATGCTTCCCTGCGTCGACGGGAGTTCGCCGCTAAGTAGGTTTATCAGCGTGGTCTTACCCGCGCCATTGGGGCCGATGACCGCATGCAGCTCGCCCGCCTGAAATTCAAGATCAAGATGATCTGTGGCCAGAACGCCCCCAAATCGCTTGACCAGTTGCCGTACCGAAAGGAGGCTCATCGTTCTGTACCTCCGCGCCTGCGCACGAGCGAGCCGTACAGGCCTGAACGCATCGACAAGGCAACCCACACGATCAACAGCCCGAGGAATCCTAGCCAGTGCTCGCGCATCCATGCATCGCCGTCGTTCGGCAGACCGAGGCCGAAAGATGTCAGGGTCTCCTCCAAAACGATCCAGACTCCGGCGCCCACAACGGGCCCGATCACGGTGCCCAGCCCGCCCAGAATCACCAGCACGATCAGTTCGCCGGAAACGTTCCAGGCCATGTAGGACGGCGACGCAAAGCGCGTGAGGTTCGCCAACAATAGACCTGCCATGGTGCAGACGAGCGCTGACAGGACATAGGCAACCAGCTGATATCGCCGAACGGGAAAACCCAGTGCCCGCATACGGCGTTCGTTGTTCTTTACGCCGCGCAGCAGCAGGCCGAATCGCGCGTGCACCAATCGGTGCATGGCCACGAGCGTGAGCATGAGCACAGCGAAAGCTACGTAGTACAGGGTCGTCGCGTCAGAAAGGTCCAGTGGGCCGAAGCGGCTGCGCAGCGAAATCTGCAGACCTTCATCGCCCCCGAAGGCGCGAAGGCCTATGGCGAGGAAGTAGAACATCTGCGCGAAGGCAAGCGTGATCATGATGAAGGCCACGCCGGTGGCGCGAAGGCAGACGGCCCCGATCACGAAGGCGCATGCGGTGCTGATCGCCAGCGCTGTCGCCAGGTGGATCCAGCCGCTGCTTACGCCGTAGTGGGACAGGATCGCGACGCTATAGGCGCCCACACCCAGGTACAGTGCGTGGCCCATGCTGACCAGAGCGCCAAAACCGAGAATCAAGTTCAGGCCCGCCGCGGCAAGCGCGAAGACCATGATGCGCGTGCCGATCACTTGGTAATAGGTTTGTCCGGTCCAGTGGGCGGCCACGGGGAGCAATGCAAGGGCGGCAACAACGAACGCGGGAGCCAGCCAACGCGTGCGCGTGTAGTTGTCGTGGTCAGCCATGCTTCACCGGAAAGAGTCCCTTGGGGCGAACCGCCAGCACGACTGCCATCATGAGGTAGATAAGGATGGAGCCCAGCGCAGGCCCTGCTGCCTGCGCCACGCTGCTTTCGAACAACTGCCCAAGCAGACTGGGCAGCAGGACGCGACCAATTGTGTCGACCACACCCACGATCAGGGCGGCGTAAAAGGCTCCGCGCACGGAACCAACGCCTCCGGTCACGATGACCACCAACACTTGGATGAGCACACTTTCTCCCATGCCTGGCTGTACGGAAAAGATGGGAGCGGCCATGGCGCCAGCCACCCCAGCCAGCCCAGCGCCCGCCGCAAAGACCAGCGCATTGATGCGTCCAATGTTGACGCCCAGCGCCGACACCATGGGTGCATTAGAGGCGCCGGCGCGAATCAACATGCCGACCACGGTGCGGTGGATCAATAGGTACAGGCCCGCGCCCATAAGGAGGCCGACCGCAATGACGAGAAAGCGGTATGCAGGGTATTGAAAGCCCATTACCGTCACCGTTTTCCTTAGTGCTTCAGGAAGTCCAATGAACATCGGCGAGACGCCCCACACGATGCGAACAACTTCGTTGAGCACCAGAATCAGGCCCGACGTCGCCATTACCTGGTCCAAATGGTCCCGTTGGTAGAGCTTGCTGATGACGAGCCGTTCAAGGGTCGCTCCAAGGGCCAAGGTGCCGGCCAATGCGCCGATTGCCGCAAGCAGGAACGATTCAGTACGACCATACAGTGCCGCCGCGAAGTAGGCTCCCATCATGTAAAGCGAACCGTGGGCGAGGTTCACGAAATTCATGATGCCCAGGACGAGGGTCAGCCCGGCGGAGAGCAAAAACAGCAGCACCCCGAGCTGTAGGCCATTCAGGAGCTGTGTAGCCAGGAGCGCCCAAGTCATGTAGTGACCATCGAAGGTGGCAATTGACGGACCACTGTCACTTCATGAGGCATTGAGCGGCATACATGTCGGCATGGTTTTTGAGAGGTGCCGCGATGCTCTTCATCGTCATGCGGCCCTTGGCGTCCTTAACAGCCTCGAATATGAACAGGTCTTGCACCGGAAAATTGTTCCGACCGAACTGAAACTTGCCCCGGATGGACTTGAAGTCGGCACTTTTCAATGCGGCAGCAAATGCGATCTTGTCGCTGAGATTGCCCTTCACCGTTGAAATGGCGGAGTCGAGCAGCAGGGCGCCGTCATACGCCTGGGCGGCGAAATTCGATGGAATGCGGTCGTATCTGGCTTCGAAGGCTTGAACGAACTGTCGATTCGCCGTGTTGTCCAAATCCGGCCCCCAGACATGACCTGCGACGATTCCCAGGGCCGACTCGCGCAACGCCGGCAGCGTCGTGCCATCGATGATGCCTGTGGTCAGCAACGGCAATGTCTTCAATAGTCCCGCCTGTTGATACTGCCGAACGAACCCGACGCCGCCCGCTCCCGGGTAGAACGCGAACAGGGCGTCGGGTTTGGATGCGGTGACTTGGGCAAGCTCTGCAGAAAAGTCTAGCTGCTGCAGAGGCGTGTAGATCTCACCAACAATTTCACCCTTGAATAGGCGTTTGAAGCCCGCCAGGATGTCCTTGCCGCCCTGGTAGTTCGGCGCCATCAGCGCCACGCGCTTATATCCCTTGTCCGCCGCGTACTTGCCGACGACTTCGGCGATCACGTCGGCCTGCCACGACGCCACGAATTGGTACGGACTGCACTGAGCCCCTGCCAGCGGGGACGGTCCCGCGTTGGTAGATATGAGGAAGACCTGCTTCTCGGCGATCGGCTTGGCGATGGCCATGAGGACGTTCGAGCCGGTGATTCCTGTGATGATGGGAACGTTATCCCTCTCGATCAGCTTTTGAACGAGTTGGGTGCCCACCTCAGGCTTGAACTGATCGTCTTCCTTGAGGACTTGCACCTGGACGCCGCCCAGCCTGCCGCCCCGCTGCTCCACGGCGAGCATGAAGGCATCGTATTGATCACGGCCAAGAGGAGCCAAAGCACCCGAGAATGTGGCGAGGAAGCCGATCCTGATTGGCGCAGGTGCCTGCGCCAGCGCCGATCCTAGGCACAGACTTAGCAGTGCTGCAGCCACGGTCGGCCGGATTCTTTCCAGTTTCACTTTGTTGTCTCCTGAGCGGTGTTCTTCTGTTGCCTGGTCGACTTGCGCCGATCATCGGGCCGACATCGCCCTATGCATCACGCTTCGACTGCACGGGGCCAAGTTTTGATGGCGGCTCGGCAATCGTAGGTAGCGGAAACGCCACGCGGAAGATGCCCATTGTCGGCAATTGATGCCTAGGACATATCAGAACGCCAACCGTCATCCGGACTTGGGCGTGGCGTCGCAGCGCGGGTGCCAGACCCCGTCGGCCGCGCACATGGCGGCAACGACGCGTTGCAGCATGGTCATCCCATCCGGAATTCATCCATCTCGCACATTGCGCCATGCGTGGTGTCGGAAAAAACCATTGACATTCGGACGCGCCGCCATCGAGGATGCAGGGGAGGCGCCGCTGGCTGCGCGGTCGCGCCTGGATGCTTCGAATCAAAGCTGCGTTCCGGGCACGCATCCCGATTTGCGTCACGCAGCCTGCCAGCCTTGCCGCTTCGATGGGCGTCTCTTCCGGGAGGAAGGTGCATGAAGCCTTCCGATGCCAAAAAGGCATCGATCTACCCATTTTGCGGTCTTATGAGCCTGACTCATGATTTCTAGACTCACGCTCTCCTGCGTGAATGCCTGGATTTCGGCAGTTGAATGAAGCTGCGAGATGGCGTTGAAGAGTCACAAAGCGCGCCTGTCAACTGTGGGGTCGGAGCGGACCGATGGCGCTCGCTATCGAACTGCAGCGGCGCTCGATTCTTTGCCCGCGGATCGCGCGAAGTTCCCGAGGCATTCGCGAGCCCCATTGACAAGTCTACCAATGGCGCCGCGTGCTGCGTGCAGGAAGAGAAAAGGCAGCAACGATAAGGCGGCCGACCGCACCGGGTTGACCTCGAATACCGATTGGAGACAGAAAACATGCAAAGCGTCGCGCTATCGAGCCCCCGTTCCGTGGGGGAAACCCGGGTCTCCGCCTTGCAGACTCTGACGCTTGCAATTTGTTTTTTGGTTGTCGCGGCCGACGGGTTCGACATCGCATCCGTCGGCTATGTCGCACCGCTTCTTAAAGCTCAATGGGGCCTCACGCCCGCCCAGCTGGGGCCGATTTTCGGTTCGGGGCTTTTCGGATTGGCGGTCGGAAGCTTCCTTTTCGGACCGCTTGCCGATCGCATAGGCCGCAAACGAGTGATCGCGTTCTCGCTGTTGCTGTTCGGAATGGGCAGCCTTGCGTGCGCCTATGCCGCATCGCCTGCCGCGTTGATCGCTCTTCGGTTCATCACGGGCGCCGGGTTGGGCGGCGCGATGCCGAATGCGATCACGATGTCGTCTGAGTACAGCCCTGCACGCAACCGAGCCCTGATGGTCACGCTGATGTTCAGCGGCTTCACCATTGGGCTCGCCTGTGGCGGCGCTGTTGCAGCGCTTTTGATACCTTACTTTGGGTGGAAAGGCGTCTTTGTCTTCGGCGGAATCTTTCCCTTATGCCTCCTGCCGGTCGTCTGGTACTGGCTGCCCGAGTCGCTGCGCTTCATGTCGGGAAAGCCCTTGTATGCGCGCGAAGCTGAACGTGTCGTCATTCGACTCACGGGTCGGGCAAATGGCCGTGTTGAAGACTTTTTGCCAAGAGATCATGCGGCGGCCAGCGGAGCCAAATCGGTGGTCGCAACATTGTTCAGCGACCACTATCGGACCGGCACCTTGCTTCTGTGGTTGGCGTTCTTTTGCACGCTGTGGGTCTACTACCAAGTCAGTAGCTGGCTTCCAACCGTCATCACCGGAGGCGGAATCACTGCGGCGCGCGCGGCCACTGTGGGGGCCATGCTGCCGTTGGGCGGCACGCTCGGCTCGCTTCTCAACGCGTATCTGATGGATCGACTGAACCCGTTCTTTGTTTTGGCCGGGTCTTATGCCGTGGCCGCGGCTTCGATTGCATTGATTGGCGTCTCCCTTGCCGAGCCCGTCTGGATCTACGTCGCAGTTTTCGTAGCCGGGCTGGGCCTTTCAGGAGCTCAAACTGGGGCCAACGTTCTGGTGGCCGGCTTCTATACGACGGCTGCGCGGGCGACGGGGGTGAGCTGGGCGCTGGGTGTGGGACGCATTGGTTCGATCATCGGATCGACGACTGGTGGGCTTCTATTGGCGGCAGTTGATACGCCCAGCTCGGCATTCGTCATCTTTTCAATGCCCGCGGTGATCGCTGGCGTTGCGATGTTGGCAAACGGATGGATCTACCGAGGGGTTCTATCAAAGTGACACGAGAGCCGGTAGCGCGAGCGACCGACTGGGCAAACTAAAACAAAGGAGACTCTGTGAAATCAAAGCATGTAGTTAGTGCTGCAGCGATGCTTCTCGCCATGAGCACCTTCATCGTCGCGTGCGGCGGCAACGACGCCGTACAGGTGTCGAGTGGCACAGTGATTACCAACGCGACTATTGTCGGTACAGAGGATGGATCGCTCGCTGCCGGCAAGTCGATTGTGATCGACAAAGGCAAAATTCAAAGCATAACGGACGGTCCAGTGCAGGCGGTGGGCAGCGCGCAGACTGTGGACGGTACGGGCATGTTCGTGGTGCCGGGCTTCATGGACATGCACGCGCACGCCATGGTTGCCGTCGACCAGCAGCCATCCTACTGGCCGCTAATGATCGCCAACGGGATCACCGGCATCCGGGAAATGGGAGGATCGGCCGCACTGATTCAGCGAGCTCGTCAACTCAACGCGGCAAGGGCCGCAGGCACTGTCGACGCCCCCGAGGTCTTGGCCATACCCAGCGACATCTTTCAAGGACAGGCCATCACCCCGGCGCAGGGAATTCAGTTCGTTGACCAGAAGCTCGCTGAAGGAGCAGATTTCATCAAACTGGTGGGCGGCGGCGCTCCTGTCGTGAATGCGATCCTCGCTGAGGCAAAGACAAAGGGTGCTTACGTAGCAGGTCACCTTGTACCTTCGCTCAGCGCGCTCGATTCTTCGAACGCCGGGTGGCACACCATTGAGCATCTTGGGTCGGGGTGGGGACTCATGCTCGATTGCGCTGCAGACCAGGCGGATATCCGACAGGCTGTATTGAGCGGTGGGGCCGCGAGTCCGCCGTTCCCACCTACTTTTGTAGTAAACCCTCGGGTCTATGACGGCGCGCAGAACGCGCAGTTCTATCAACGGATCTACGACACCTACACAGCCAGTCAGTGTCAATCGCTGGCGCAAGCCTTCGCCAAGAACGACACGTGGCAGGTGCCTACACTCATACGGCTCAGGACCCAGAGTTTTGGCAACGATCCCCTGTATCGCAATGATCCAAACCTGATCTATGTGGATAAGACGAGAAGGGCTCTTTGGAACCAGCTCGGTGACCAATTTTCCTCCTCGATGCCGGCCGCTGCGGCCGGAACGCTCCAGCAATTTTACGGACTCGAGCTGAGGGTAACGAAGCTTCTCAGTGACAGCGGCGTCAAGATGATGACGGGATCCGATATCGGCGGCGTCTGGGTGATTCCAGGGTTCTCGCTGCATCAGGAGTTTAAGGAGCTTGCCGCGGCCGGCCTCTCCCCGTTGACGATACTTCAGATGGCGACGCTGAACGGCGCCAAGTTCCTCCACCGCGAAGGAGACCTCGGTACCGTCGAGGCTGGAAAGAGCGCGAATCTCGTGCTGCTTGCTGCCAATCCGCTAGCGAATGTGGCCAATCTTGACCAGATCGCGGGCGTGTTTCTGGGCGGCAAGTATTTCGCTAAGAGCGAGCTTGACAAGATGAAGAGCGACGTTGCCGCGGCGTATGAGCTCCAGACGGTCCAGGACGTCCGCACGGCACTAGACCCCGCAGACATTGACTAGGGAAGCTACCGCGCGGGGTAATTTCGCGCAGACCGGGGCGGCGCAGAAGGGTGGAGCGGCAGCCGTGAAGCTTTCGTGCCAGACCTGTACGACGTCGCTTGTCGGCGAACGCGCGCCCGAAGCCAGAGACACGACTTGATTGGCCTTGACGCCGCACGTCGCGCCAGATCAGGTGCACCCCACGTAGACGCTTCCCGTCGCCTAGTATCGGGCCTGGCCTCGTCTGCGTGGGAGCGTAGGCCGTCGTGCCGGATCCTGCCCGGCAGGTACGCCGTTCGCTAGGTTGCAAGGGTGGCGCCAAAGCCAACTGCAGAGTCTGCGCCAGAGCCCGTCGACGCCGCCGCTGTCCTGTTTCACGCGGGGCTACCACTGCTTTTGGTCCACTCGGTCAGATCGGACGGATCGAGCTTTCACCTGCTCCGACTCAAGGCCCGCGAACTCGACGCTGCCTCACACTAAATCGCCGATCCCGTCCGGGCATCGATGCCCATGTTTTCGCATCTTTTGTTGTTTCCAAGTTGTTCCTAGCATCGCCTCCCAGAGCCGGGAAGCGGCCATGTTTACAACAAAGGAGACAAATTGAATAAGCCTGCATTGATGACGCTGCTCGCCGCAACGGTGCTGCCGATCAGTTCCATGGCCCAATCCACGGTTACGCTTTATGGGCGTTTAGATGTGTCGGTGGAATCTTTGAGATTCGGGAGCACATCCACGCGCGCAGCATCCCACTTGAATGTGGTGACCAGCGATGCGTCGAACTGGGGCATTCGCGGCAGCGAGGACTTGGGCGACGGACTGCGCGCTTTCTTCAAGCTTGAAAGCGGCATCGCAGTAGACACCGGAATAGCAGGCGCCTCCAGTCAATTCTGGAACCGCGAGTCCTATGTCGGTCTTGGCAGCGACACGTTCGGATCGTTGCTGCTGGGAAGTCAATGGGCGCCTGGCCTTTGGCAGTCAATCAACGTCGATCCATTTCAGCGCTTTGGCCCTGGCGGACAGCCGACGCTCATGCAGGGCGGGCAGGGATCTCGCGGATACGGGCTGCAGTTCAACAACGCAGTTCAGTACATAACGCCCAAGTTTGGGGGCGTGTCCGCGCGGCTGTACGCTGTTCCCAGCGAGGGGGCAGGTGCGGGCAAGGCTCAGGCGGTCAGCGTCGATTTCAAGGAGGGGCCGATATTTGCCGGCGCCCTTTACGAGAAGATCAAGGTCGCCGCGCCGTCGGTCGGATTGATTGGGGGCCCGGTCGATAGCAGGACTGCGTCGGCTGCCGGGACATACGACTTCGGGGTCGCCAAGCTGCACGCGCAGTACATGACCAACCGAATCGACGGTTACTCCAACGTCAATGCATATCTCGCCGGAGTGACGGTGCCGTTTGGTCTGAGTGAGGTCAGGGCGTCATACGCGCACCGCAGCGCGACCAACGCCAATGCCACGAACATAGGCGTGGGATATGTCTACTTCCTGTCCAAGCGAACCCTCTTGACTGCGACGGTGGCTCACTTGAAAAACGAGGGCGCGGCGGCGTTCCGCTCGGGCCCCGCATTCGGAGAACAGGCCGCTTTGGGCCCGGCCGGGCCCGGTGCGGGACAACCGACTACGGCATATCAGTTGGGCGTTCGCCACTACTTCTGAGTAATGGCGTTCAGGACCGGTCACGTTGGGTGCGGACTGCAATGAACAAGGCCCGTGCCCGGACGAGTCGACCATTTCGGGGCTGTTCAGCAGCGGCCGCTCGCTGTCAGGGAATGCGCCAGTATTTGTAGACAGTTTTTGTAAAAGGAAAGTCAATGTCACGCCTTCTGCGCCGCCGCGAAGCCCTCAACACCATGGGCAGCGCCGCGGCGGCCCTTGCTCTGCCGGCTTGCACAACACAATCTATGAACACTGCGACAGACGACGCTTCTTTGCCCGCTTGGCTCAAGTCTCCAACAATCCCTCTCGGCGCCCCGAACCCCGCCCTCTTGGCGCAATGCCCTGATCGCCTGCGCCCACAAAATGCCGAGCAGCTTCGCGTCCACGTGACCGCCTGGGGCGACACAGGGCCGAGGGTTTTCTTGGTACATGGCGGTGTGCAGGGTGGGATCGGCGGAGGACCAGCCAATTTCTTGGGTCAGAAGGCTCTCGCTGCTCGAGGTTGGCAGTTAAAGCTGATTGACCGCCCGGGCTTTGGCGAAAGTCCATCGCGCGGACCCGATGACATGGCGGCGGACGCCATACTGGTGGCGGATCAGATCCGCGGGGGGAGCCATCTGATCGGCCACTCGTTTGGCGGAGCGATTGCCATGCTGGCTGCGGCGTACCGCCCCACATCTGTCAAAACGCTGATCCTGATAGAACCGGCGCTTCAGCCGCTACTGCTCACCGCGGGGGGGCCGGACAGCCCCATGGCGAAGGCCACCTCCTCCGTGGTGATGAAGTTCCTGATGGAAGCACAGACACCTGCAGACTTCGCGCTCACTTTCGCTGCAAGCATGGGCCGTGATCAGGGCGGCGCCGCGAACGCGTCGGCGGCCAACATCGCCAGTGAGCCCGCGAAGGCGACCGCGCTCGGCTGTTCTCTCCTTCAGGCGCGCGGGGCCTCGCCGGAGAACATGCGCCTCGCGGCCAACGCCGTGCGTGCGGCCGGCATTCCCACCTTTGTCATCTCCGGCGGGTACAGCCGAGGGCAGGAACTGACCGCACAAGTCGTTGCCCAGATCATCGGGGGAAAGCACGTCGTGGTGCAAAGCCCGAGCCACTTCGTGCAGCGGGACGCTCCGGAAGAGTTCAATAGCGCTGTCGACGCTTTCATGCGTGCGGCCTAGAGATTGGGGAGTGCGGCTTCGACGCCGCGCATATCGCGGCGCCTGATTCTGCTTTCTTCGCTTAAGGCCTTCGTCGTGACGAACAAAGGAGCGTGTGTCATCAACGCGGTGGCGACCCAATAAGGAGCTCTACGACCTGCAGCGTAGGGCGGTGGCGATGCTGAGGGAGCGTGGCAGTCCGTGCCGGCCGGCACCCACATCGGCGGCGTCTGGCTGGCCGCTGCCTGGAGCTTGCACCAAGAGTTCCGCGCGCTGGCAGGGGCCAGGCTGACGCCGCTCGAAGTGCTTCAGAGAATTACGCTCAATGCTGCACGCCCTTTTTTGAAGCGTGAAGCGACGGTGGGAAGTGTCAATGAAGGCAAGCGGGCCCACCTCGTGCTGTTGCAAGCCAACCCGCCGGAACAAGTATCCGATTGAGACGGGGTCCCTCAGATCTTCCGGAACACGATCTGTTGAGTTTCCTTTGTATGAGCGCGAGATGGCGAAGAGCCAGGACGACTTCTTCGGGGCCTATGCCCGCAAGGTATCGCTGTACAAGTTTTGCCTTCTTTCGAATCGGGCGCGCAGTTTCTACATTGTTGGCCTTCAGCGCATTGAGCGCAGACAAGATCAACAAGGCAGACATGATTACAACCGACGTCGCCATCATCGGTGGTGGCCCATCCGGCTTAATGCTCGCCATTGAGTTGGGCTGCCGTGGCATCACCTGTACGGTGCTGGAGGAGGATCCGACCGACCCGCAGTTGCCGAAGGCAAATGCCACTTCCGCTCGGACGATGGAGCACTTCAGGCGTCGCGGCTTCTCGCATCGCATTCGCGCCCTCGGCCTGCCGCCGGACCATCCGCAGGACGTGGTCTACACCACGCGTGTTGCCCAGCACGAACTGACTCGATTTCGGATTCCGTCGGCCGGCGAAGCTGCGCAGCAAGCCTCATTTGGCGACTATGGCGGTGATGCATGGCCGACTCCGGAACTCCCGCACCGCGCACAGCAGATGTATATCGAGCCCGTCCTCAGGTCCGAGGCCGAGAAATATCCGAGCGTGACTGTCCGCTTCGGTGCGCGCGCAGTGGCAGTGAGCGACCGCGGAGATGACGTGCGGGTAGACGTGATGGGTGTGGACGGCCAGGCGCTGCCACCGCTGGTTGCCCGGTATGTCGTCGGTTGCGACGGTCCACGCAGCCTGGTTCGGCAGACCATGGGATTCGGCTACAGCGGCCATGGGGGAGAGCGGCGCGAGTTTCTGGGCGGCCAGATGCTGTCGATCTACTTTCGGGCCAGCGGCCTTTATGAACAGCTGAACAAGCCGCGCGCTTGGCAGTACTGGGCGGTAAACCCTGAGCAGCGTTGCGTACTTTGCGCGATCAACGGTGTTGACACCTTCGTGATGATCGTCCAATTGGCTGAAGGCCAAGCGCTCGAAAGCCTCGACATTCCCGACGTATTGCGCAAGAGCATGGGCCTGACGTTCGCGCATGATGTCATCGCGCTCACACCGTGGAACGCCGGCTTGGCGCTGGTTGCCGAGCGATTCCGCCAAGGCCGCTTGTTCATCGCGGGCGATGCAGCGCACCTGTTCACACCGACCGGCGGCATGGGCTACAACACAAGCGTTGATGACGCCGTTAATCTTGGCTGGAAGCTCGCTCACGTGCTGAGAGGGCAGGCCCCTGCGGCCCTGCTGGACACGTATCAGGCCGAACGGCAGCCGATGGCCTATCGCAACACGGCTTTTGCTCGCCGCATGGCCGACGGCATCGGCCGTCTTCGTGTCGGCGCTGAAGTCGAGGCTCCCGGCGCCGAGGGTGAACAGGCCCGTCAGAGACTGGCTGTGGCTCTGGCGGCGCACGTCACACAAGAGTTCAATATTCCGGGGCTGCAACTGGGCGTGCGTTATACCGGCAGTTCCATCGTTGCAGTCGAGGACGCCCTCCCTCCGCCCGATGAACCAAACTGCTACGTGCCTTCCGGGTACCCTGGGGGCCGTGCGCCGCATGTGGTCACGTCGGAAGGGTCGCTGCTGGACCACTTCGGCATTGACCATACGCTGCTGGTACTGACTGAGATTTCAACCGAGGCATGGCAATCTGAAGCCCAACGCATCGGGCTCCCGCTCGCCGTTCTGCGCTGGCAGCAGGCAGCGACCCGAGAGCTCTATGGCGCCGATTTGGTGTTGGTGCGCCCGGACCATCACATTGCTTGGCGCGGCCCGGCGCACACCGATCCAGCCATTGTGCTGGCCCGGGCCACCGCGTGTTTCGCAGCGCCGGCTTGATCCTGCCTCCTGCCATTGATCGTTTATGACGATCGTTGACCACGGTGTTGGCAGCCGTGGCCACAAAGCGTTCGAAAAGGCCTTCCGAGATCCAGAGGATCGCGTTGGCGGGCCAGTATTCGTGTTGCGGATATCGTCGTATACCAGCCTGCTGTTGGACTTTTCGTGCGGCGCTTCCGAGAATGCGGTACTTGATCCCCACGCTAAGTGACGCAATGCGAAGCATCCTCAAGACTTTCCTCCATTTTGGTTGGCTTCTCGCCGCTGGCAGCTCTGGTGTGTGGGCTGCTGAGTCCGCTGACATCTCAAAGGAGAAATTGGTCAAGCTGGAGTACATGCGGGAGGTCAGTCCGGGCGTGCACGTGCTCGAAGACCGCGACCATATCCTTCTGGTGCCGAACGTGACCATCATTGTCGGAAACGATGCGGCACTCGTGGTCGACACCGGCATTGGTCCGGACAATGCGCGACGTGTACTTCAGGCTGCGCGGAGCCTTGCTCCTGGCAGGCCGCTGTTCCTCACCATTACGCACTTTCATCCGGAGCACGGCTTTGGAGCCCAAGTATTTAAGGGGCACGCAACGATCATCTACCCTCGAGCCCAGCGTGATGAACTCATGAAGAAGGGGCCAGCGTATCTGAAGCTCTTCTCGGAGCGGCTGGGCGTTGCTGAAGCGCTCCGCGATGTCCGCTTTGTCACGCCCGACATCGTCTACGACCGCCAGGCGGAACTGGATTTGGGTGGACGTGTTGTCAAGCTCAGCTATCACCAACCTGCTCACACGCTCGGCGATCAAGTTGTGTCCTTGCCTGCACAAGGTGTTGTGATTCTTGGCGACTTGCTTGAGACAAAGTCTTTCCCAATTTTCCCTTGGTTCCCGGAAATACAGGACGTCGACGTCGATCCGACGAACTGGCGTGAAATCTTCCGTGAAGTTGCGGCCTCGAAGCCGACGGTCGTGATCCCGGGGCATGGCCACGTGGGGAACGCGGCTGACTTGGACGAGGCAGCACGGCATCTCGACACTGCACGCGCTGAGGTCGCTAAGCGCTGTTCTGCTGGCCAAGGCATCGATTCCATTTTGAAAGAGGTTGAACCATTGCTTCTCGCGCAGCACCCAGACTGGGACCTGAAGGATTGGGTTCCCAACGAGATTCGCGTCTACTACACGCGTCTCTGCTCAGCGAAAGAGTAGGCGTTCCACGCCAGTCGATACGCTTGGCCGCGGCCGCGGTCGTGCTCGTAGAGTACGTCATGCGACGAGTGCTGCGCTCACGTCGCATACGCACGACCATTGCTTAAGCGGATGCTGGCCCACAAAGCGGAAATTCGCGTATAGACGAAGGGCCATGGCTCAACCGATGTACCTGCTTGTTGGTGGTGGCCACAGCATTCAGACCACCATCGCTCCCGAGGATGGGTTGGAGCGTGCTTTTCTTGAATTGCACTTCTCGTTCGTCGATGATGAGGACGCTGACTTGCATGAAGATGTGCTCTCGGGCCTGAAAGACGATGAGAACTGGGAAATGGCTGGGTCGTCGCTAGAAGGTGCAGCACCGATTCGAATGCGGTACTACTGCAGTTATGACGATGGCTACGTGGAGGTGATTCGTCTGCCCGACGACTGGCTGTGCATTCGTTGCGCAACCGTCTCAGCGCAGTGACCTGAGTTCGTTTTGCGCTCGCGAAGTGCGCTACCCATAGTTCGGGCGCGGAGGGATCGGTGGGAAGGATTTACCGCCAGCCAAGCTTGGCCTGCCGTCTCGAGAGTCCCGCTCTCGGCTCAGGATGTTCAGACCTTGATAACACCCGTAGTAACCTGCGCCCGCGCCGCACATCCACGGAAACCGCAAATTGAGCAGTTCGCTCAATCAAGCTCTTCTCCCTTTCTTCTCCCGCTAGCGAGATGGTGGGCTTGCGGTTCTTCCGCTGGGTCCAGCTTGCGGCACTCACATTGCTCGCACAGACGCTCGGGCAATAGAGAGTTTCAAATCGACTGTGGATCGAGCGGGCCGATACGCCGAAGCTGGCGCGGACATGCTGTTCATCGAGGCCATCGAGCGAGTGGATGAGTTACGTCGGTTGCCGGCGCTGCTGTGTGAGCCGCCGACAAGGAACGTCGTGGTCGGCTGGAAGACTCCGGTTCTACCGCGTTTAGAATTGGGAGAGTTCGGATACGAAGGCCTGCTGTCTGCAAACACTGTCCTGCGTGCTGCGCTGCACGGCATGCAACGCTCGTCTCCCTCGCTTCAATAGTCGGGCTTGATGACAGAGGACCGCGGCGTGCTCTCTTCCTTCACCGAACAACAGCGCTTGGTTGGAAAGGAACGATCGTCGCGATGCTCAGGCCGTGCGGCTTGCTCGTGAGATCGTCGCTCGTGTACGGCTTCGCCACGAGTACCAGCTCGCGCGTCCGGCCGCCGGCCGGTACACCCATGCGCACCGGGTCGTCCGGCAGGTTCTGCCCGCAGGCTGCTGCACTCTGGTATGGAAGCTGGCCGAGCACGGCAGGTTCTGGTGCTGCTCGGGACAGCGTTGACTTCTTTCGCATCGGGTCACACCGACCTCGCGCGTCGTGGGCGCCCTCCCGATGTTGGATCCGCGCTATACGTCCGCGCCGGTGTAGGTGATGTCGCGGGCGGAAGGCCCCCCGGTGGTAGCCCTATGTGATGGGCTGGTGATCGCGATGGCTGCCGCGGCTGGTAGCTTGAACCGGGCCTGCAGTAAGTGAGCAGAAAGACTGGCCGCGCCAAGATCGCTCCACGGCGATGTCCGCGCATCACGCGCGGCGGCCGATCGGCACCTCACCGGCAGCATCCATGGCTCATCTCACGCTCGACCCGGTCGACCCTCCGCGAGGGCGGCCCGGCACCTGGGGCACCGCGTTGCTCAGGCTCTTCACGCAGACCGCCGAGGTGGTCGCGGTGCGGCCGCTCGGCCCGCGCTGTCGGCACATCACGCTCGACGCCGGCCCGGCTGCGACCGCGAAGTGGATGCCCGGCGACAAACTCCAGATCGCTGTCGCGGGCCTGAAGGCGCGCACCTTCACGCCCTTCACCTGGGACTTCGCACCCGGGCGCCTGGAGCTGCTCGCGCATCTGCACGGCGAAGCGCCGGCCGCCGACTGGGCCCGCACCGTGGTGCCCGGCGCCACCTGCCAGATCATCGGGCCGCGGCGATCGGTGCCGCTCGACGAACTCGATCGACCCACGCTGCTGTTCGGCGACGAGACCTCGTTCGCGCTCGCGCTGGCGATGCGCGCCACACCGCGCCGCTGGACCGGCGTGCGCTTCGTCTTCGAGGTCAACGACCTCGCCGAATCGCGCGACGTGCTGCGGCAGTTGTCGCTGCCCGATGGCGATCAGATCGATCTGGTCGAACGTCGCGCGGACGGCTCGCACCGGCCCGACATCGCCGCTGCGCTGCTGCGCGAGCTCGACGCGCAAGCCGCGCTGCAGTTCGTGCTGACGGGCCACGCCGCCACCTTGCAGCACCTCACGCGCGCGCTGAAGCAACGCGGCGTGGCCGCCTCGCGCTTGCGCGTCAAGGCGTATTGGGCCACCGGCAAGACCGGGCTGGACTGAGCGATGCCCCTCCATGCCATCGACCACGGGCGGCGCAAGCTGATCGGCGCCGCGGCCGCGCTGCTGGCCGCGGGGCCGGCGGCCAGCGGGCCGGGCGCAGCGCAAGACGACGCACCGACCTTCGGCACGATCGATGTCGATGCAGTCGACGCGCAGCGCGCGCGCGCGGTGCCGTTGCGCCTGTACTGGCCGACGCAGCGGGTGGCGGACGCGCAGGTGCCGCTCGTCGTGTTCTCGCACGGCATCGGCGGGTCGCGGCGCGGCTACAGCTACCTCGGCCAGCACTGGGCCGCGCAAGGCTGGGCCAGCCTGCATGTGCAGCATGTCGGCAGCGACTCGGCGCTGTGGCGCGGCAACCCCTTCACCGTCTTCGGCCGGCTGCGCGATGCGGCGCAGGAACACGAGGCCATCGATCGCGCGAAGGACCTGCGATTCGCGCTCGATGCGTTGACGGCGATGCCGCTCGGCGCGGCGATAGACCCGCGCCGCATCGTCGTCGCCGGGCATTCGTACGGCGCGAACACCGCGCTGCTCGCGCTCGGCGCGCGCGTGGCCCGCGGCGACCGCTGGCTGCAATTTCGCGACCCGCGCTTCACGGCGGGCGTGATCATCTCCGCGCCGCCGTTCTACGGCGAGCACGATCTGGCCGCGGTGCTGAGCCCGGTCAGCGTGCCCACGCTGCATGTGACCGCGACACAGGACGTGATCCAGATTCCCGGCTACCACTCCGGCGCGGCGGACCGCATCGCGGTCTTCGATGCCGTGGCCGACACGCGCAAGCTGCTGGTCGTCTATGAAGGCGGCTCGCACAGCATGTTCACCGACCGCGGCGTCACCGGCGGCGTCGCGCTCAATCCGCAGGTGAAGACGGCGACCAAGGAGCTGACGCTGGCGTTCTTCCGCCAGACCTTCGATCGCGACGTGAGCGCGCTGGTGAGCTGGCTCGCGCAGTGGCAGGGGCTGCTCGCGCCCGAGGCCAGCCTCAGGCTGGCCGGAACCGCAGGCTGAACTCCGCGCCCGGCGCGGCGTTGCGCGCCACCAGATCCCAGCCGTGCGTGGCGGCGATCTCGCGGCAGATCGACAGGCCCAGGCCGGCGCCGTCGTCGCGTCGCCCGGCACCGCGCCAGAAGCGTGCGAAGAGGTGGGGCATGTCGTCGGTCGCGATGCCCGCGCCTTCGTCGCGCACCTGCATGCCGTTCGCATCCAGCGTCAGCGTGACGACGCCGCCCGGCTCGGAGTGGTGGATCGCGTTCTCGACCAGGTTCTTCATCAGCACGAACAGCGCCGAGCGATCGGCCGTCAGCGGCGCGCCCGACGCATCGGCGTGCACGCGCAGCGAGACCTGCCGGCGATCCGCCAGGCGCCCGAGATACGCCGTGACCTCGCTCGCGATCGCGGCGAGATCGGTGGCTTCGTAGACGTAGTTCTGCGCCTCGCTGACCTCGGCCAGATGCAGCAACTGGTGGACCTGGCGCGCCATCAGGTCGACGTCGCGGAGCAGCGTGGCGCGGTCGGCCGTGCCGTCCATCTCGATCTGTCCGCGGATCAGCGCGAGCGGTGTCTTCAGCTCGTGCGCGGCGCCGGCGAGGAACTCCTGCTGCACGCGGTAGCCGCGCTCGAGCCGGTCGAGTGCGAGGTTGAAAGCCTCGACCAGCGGCGCGATCTCGGTGGGCAGGTCGGTGGTGGCGAGCCGCTTCGAGAGGTTGCCGGGCTCGATGCGCGCAGCCGCCTCCGACACCTCGCGCAGCGGCCGCAGCGTGCGGCACAGCGTGATGTACACCGCCCCGCCAAACAGCAGCAGCGAGACGATGCCCATCGTGACCGCGGCCTTGAGCGCCGGCACGCCCAGCACACGGCGTGCGAGCGCGTTCATGCGTTCGCTGCGCGCGACCTGGATGAAGTGGCGCACGCCCGCGCGTTCGTTGGACACCGTCAGCACATCGAGCTGCAGACCGTTGGCCGCCATGTCCGAGAGCGCGTGGTCGGGGTCGAACGCGCTGCCCGCAGCGGCGAGTGGCCGGCCGTTGGCCTCAGACGAGAGCAGCACGCGGCCGGCCGCGTCCAGCACGCGGTACTTCAAATCGTCCGGCGCACCCTGGTAAATCCATGGAGCGTGGTGGTCGTCCAGCAAGGCCACGGGCTGGCCGGCTGCGTCGAACTGCAGGCCCAGTTCGAGCCAATGCGCCTGGGCCGCGAGGCTGCGGCTCGTCACCGTGGTGTCGTTCCAGACCAGCGTGATGGTGATCACCACGGCGGCGGCACCCGCGGTCAGCAGCAGCGCGGCGAGGTAGGTCGCCGTGAGCTGGCCGCGCAGGCTATGCAGCCAGCGGGACTTCGGTGAGCGCATAGCCCAGGCCTCTCGCGTTGATGATCTGAACCGACGAGCCGATCGCGTGCAGCTTCTTGCGCAGCCGATGCAGCGCCACGTCGAGCGCGTTCGGCGTCACCGCTTCGCCCAGGCCCCACGCGGCGACCTCCAGCGCAGTGCGGCGCACGGTCTTGCCGCCTGCGCGCACGAGCCCGAGAAGAATCTGCAGCTCTGCGGGGGCGAGCGTCACCGAGTCGAGGCCGCAGCTCATCGCCCCGAGGTCGGGCGAGATGCTCACATCGCCGAACGACGGCGACAGGCTCTGCAAGGTGGCGGGCCGCCGCATCAGCGCGCGCACCCGTGCGACCAGCTCTTCCATCGAGAACGGCTTGACGAGGTAGTCGTCCGCGCCCGATTCCAGGCCGTCGATGCGGTCGTGCAGCGCGTCGCGCGCGGTCAGCATCAGGCAGGGCACGAGCCGCCCCGATTCGCGCAGCCGCCGCACCAGCGTGAGCCCGTCGCCATCGGGCAGGCCGCGGTCGACGACGACGATCGCGTACGGCGTGTCCTGCAGCGCGTGCCAGGCCGACTCCAGGTGCGTGAACACATCCGATTCGATGCCCGCGCCCGCGAGCGCCTTGCCCACCATGGCGGACAGGCGTTCGTGGTCCTCGACGAGGGCGATGCGGTTCATGCGTGGGAGGCCGGGGCCGACTCAGAAGCGGTAAAGATACCCCAGGCGCACGCCACTCTGGCTGGAGCGGTCGACCAGCGGGCTGTCCTTCACCCCCTTGCCGAACGAGGTGGCGCTGACGTCGAGGAACAGCGAGTGCTGGCGCGAGAGTGCGTAGCCGGTGCGCAGGCCGATCTCGACATCGGTGCTGGCTGTGCCTTCGTAGAACGGCCGGTCGGCGCGCACCTCGTCGGCGCGCACGCCGTAGTAGTAGTCGTTGTACTTCCTGTCGCGCCAGATCGCGGCCACGCGCGGCGTGAAGCGCAGCGCGCCGCTCGTGAAGCTGTGGTCCAGCGCGAGGCGGAACTGCGTGCCCTTGCTGTGGCCCGACACATCGCCCAGCACCTCGGCGGACACGTCGACCACGCCATTGCGCCAGATCGCCGACGGGCCCAGCCACACGCCGCCCTTGCGGTCCTGCATGCCGTTCAGGATGGGCGCGTCGTCCTGGTCGTAGCCGCCCAGCGAATAGCGCGCGCCCAGCGCGAACCACACCGGCCCGGCGCTGCCGAGCTTGAGGTCCACGCCGAGCCCGGCGATGCGCACCCAGCTGTTCTCGTAGCTCAGCACCGGCAGCACGCGGGTCTCCGTGCCGATGTCCTTGTAGGGGCGCGTCTGAACGCCCGCGGCGATGCCGATGCCCCAGCCCGAAGGCGGAGCGTCGTCGGCGCGTGTTGATGACGCGGCTGCCAGGAACAGTACGGCGAAGAGAAGTGCCAACGGAAGCGAAGTGGGGCGGTGTGGAAGGTTCACGGGGGTCTCGACAACGCTGATGAAGCCTCGATGCTGAGGGGCCTTCCATTACTGCTCTCTTACAACAGCGTTTCGCTAGGCCGGCGGGATGCCCAGGTTGGCACGTCTGCGGAAGACCGGTTCGGTTCTGCTGTTCTTGTACGCCAAGTCCCAGTCCAGATCGCCTGCGCGTGTGGCGTGTAGACGCCGCTACCCAGGTCTACGCCCAACCGATTAGCTTTCGGCAATTCTTGGGGCAAGCGCTGCCGGCGTTGCAATTGCCGCTGGCGCCCGTTGATCCGTTGTTCGAGTAGTCGAGTGGTCGAGTGGTCGAGTCGTCTGGAACCCATTTTCGTCGAGTGTGTGGCGCCAAAGCGGTCATCCTCATGCGTAGCCCCGACGGCCTCATCGGCAACAGCCTCCTAGGTTTCTAAGACACGAAAGGCTAGAAACAGGTGTGTGACCGCCTTCGGCGGGTACATTCAACGACCGCACTCTCGCAGGACTCGTGACTGGGGGCCATGGCCACCTTGAGACTCGGCGCGCAGTTTGACGTGCAGATCCTGGCCGAGAGCATCGTCGACACGTCCAAGCGCGATTACGTCAGTCGCATGGCCCCATCGATGCCTGGACTGTCTCGGCGCAGCTGCCTTAGGCGTTCGAGCACTTAAACGAGGTTCACCCGCACTCGAGCCCGAAGATGAAATCGCCGCGCGAGTTCAGGCGGCAGCGTGTTGAGCAGTTGCGCCGCCGCGCTCAGTCCGGATAACTGGTGCTCCATTGCGCATCGGCCGTGTCGGGTACTAGGGGCCAAGGTCGCACGTGTCTACGCCATGACTGAGCGGGTCGAGCCTCATTCGCTGCGCGAGCCGACGGAAGTCATTGATTGCCGCCGAAGACCGCTTCCTTTGAGTCATGTCGATCAGGGCGCATCGTTGGGACCGTGTGTAGCGGTCGATCAGGGCGGCGTATGGTCAGTACCCAACCGTGAAGCGCTTGCGAGAGTGAGACGGCGTCTCCAGCTCATTCACGAGTGCCACTGCATAATCCTCCAAGGAGATGCTGCTGCCGTACTCGTTTGTTAGGAGTTGGTCCCCGCCAAGCCGAAACTTGCTGGTTCGCTTCCCTGGCACAAACATCGCGGATGGAGACAGAAACGTCCAATCGAGTTCAGTCTCGGAGCGCAGCAAGTCCAGAAACGCGCATCCTGCTGCTGCCTCCTGCTTCCACGCATCCGGGAAGGCTGGTGCATCAATGAGTCTCAAGCCCAACGGAATTGTTCCGATCGCAAGCTCGAGGCTGCCAGCGCCGCCAACAACCAAATAGCGTGGAACACCAGACGCCCGCACGGTCTCGACCAACTTTTCCGGTTCACATGAAACAAAATGGACGGCACTGATTGCGGCATCGTGGCCTTCCAGAAGAGCTAACAATCCTCTTTCATCTGTGACATCTCCGGACTTGGCCGTGACGCCTGGAGCGGACGGAACTCGAGCTACGTCTCGAACGATCGCCGTGACTGAGTGCCCGCGGCGAACGAGTTCGGCGAGTATGCGAGAGCCCGCATTCCCAGTGGCGCCAACTAGAGCTACCTGCATGAAGTATCCTTGGTGGTGGTTCCTGATGAATATCAGTATGCCGGCAGCGCGTCGTGCCGTGAAGAAGGCACCGGATGCTTAGTTGGTCACTTCAACGAAACCGCCGTGGACATTCGCACACCGTATTCCTCCGACTGCGCAACCCGGTTGCTTCTGGATCGCATCGCTGACAAATGGGCGGTGCTCGTTCTTGGGATGTTGATGGACGCTCCCAAGCGCTTCAACGACTTGCGTCGAGCCATCGAAGGGATCTCTCAAAAGATGCTTTCTCAGACACTCAGAAGTCTGGAGCGAGACGGATTGGTGAGTCGGCGCGCATTTGCGACGGTACCCGTGACGGTTGAATATTCCATCACGCCATTGGGCAAGTCGCTCGCAGCGCCGATGGACGCTCTCCGTATCTGGGCAGAAAGCCACATGGACCAGGTGCTTGCGAATCAGCTTGAGTTCGATGCAGGGGCAACCTCTCGCATCTGAGACTTAGCGAAGAATGCCACCCTTTTGAACGGCTAGCTGAGGGCGCTGGGGGCTAGACCCGCCCCTGCGGGTGGTTCGAGGACCGGCCGCTTCCCGACGGCGCACAGATTCTCTCCATTGATTCCAGCGTAGACCGTCCCAGAAATCCTTTAGCCTCCAGGGCGGCAATCGAGTCTGAAACTCGCCCGGGCATCCTCGCGAATAGCAGAGTAGCTCCCATCCCGCAGACCTCTTCGCCTTCATCGCTCGCGACATCAACTCCCAACCTCCGATCGTAATGGCCAACTACAGGTGTTTGCCTATTGGATGAAACTATTCGGCACCGGACTAATTTTGCTTGGAAGCAAGGGGGTCTCTTGCTTGACCTTCGTGTCGCCGTTGACGGACTACAGGCGATGCCAGCAAGCCTCTATTCAGCGCTTCATGTTGGCCTCTAGAGCTGCGAGGCGCCGCCATCCACCGGAAGTTCTGCACCCGTGGTGAAGGTCGCTTCGAACGCGAGAAATAAGGCTGCCCGCGCTATCTCGTCGGCCTGGCCCAGGCGCTGCATCGGGTTGGAATCACGAAAATGTTTTTTTGCGGCCGCCGCGGCTTCTGCGCTCATGCTCTTCTCAAGAATGGAAGTATCGATCGGTCCAGGGCTGACCGCGTTGACACGGATGCCTTGCGGCAGTAGTTCGCGCGCGAAGCTGCGGGTCATTGAGCGAAGTGCGGCCTTGCTCGCGGCGTAAACGCTGCTCATCGGCAGGCCTTTGACATTGGCAACGGATGTCGTGATCACTACGGCTCCGCCGCGCTTGATCAGCGGCGCAAGCCGCTGCAGCGTGAAATACGATCCCTTGGTATTGACGGCCATCACCAGGTCGTAGTCAGCTTCCGTCATCGCGCCGACTGGCGCCGCGCGGGTCACTCCCGCATTGAGGAATAGAAAATCGATTTCTCCGAAATGCTTCGCAATGAGCTCGCGCAGCGCGTCTAGCTCCACCGTAGAGTCCATAGCGCTCTTCACCGCGAGCGCGCTGGTTCCGAGGTTGAGCCTGGCTTGGTCGACGCTTGCGTGGGAGCGTCCGGTGACTAACACGCGTCCACCTCGCTCAATGATGAGCTTGGCGGTCGCTGCCCCCATGCCGCTTGTGCCCCCGGTAATGACCGCCGTCTTTCCGTCTAGTCGGGACATTTGTATCTCCATCAAAGTGAATGTGCCGTCACAGCTGCGAAGGTTCCGCGCAAGCGCATCGGCCGAGACGCTCAACCCGCTCGCGCATAGGAGAGATCTTTGCGGCGGCGATGGTCGCCGCGGGATAGGACTTTCCAGCTCAGCAACGATATCCAGCCATATCCGAAGGCGGCGACCAAAGTGTTGATCAGCCAGACGTTTGTGCTGAACGCTGTTGCGACGAAGATAGGGACGGCCAAAGCCGTGATTGCGCTGTAAGCGCTCCAAGACGTCTCCCCTCGTTTCGCAAAGCGTGCAGAGAGAACGCCGCAGGCCGCCACCAAAGAGAGCATGATCCACGCAAAGGCCGCGGTGTGCAGATTGCTGTGCAGGCTTTGCGTTGGAGCAGGGCCGGGGGGCGTGCCGGGGGGAAAGCCCAGCGCGGCGTCTGGGTGGAATGCGCCAGCGGCGATCAACCCCAGGCCGAACATTGCGATGAAGAAGGGACCCAGTGCTCTCCCGAAACCTGCCTCCAACTTCCCCTTTATGCCGACAGCGCCGGCGATGGCCAAGAGGCCTGTTGTGATGAAGTTGGTGATCTGGACCCAGCCAAATTCGCCCAAGCTCAAGAGGCTGAGGGGAACGCGAAGGACGTCGAAGGACGTCCGCGTGGCGATCTGTGCGTAGAGCACGATGTTGAAGAGCGGTGCCATAGCGATGCCGCAGAGCAAAAGCGCGCGATTAATGACGTCATGCTTTTTGGTGCAATCCAAGTTCATGATGACCTCCTAGACAGGGCTTCAAGCGCATTGAGTCGCGCCCGTGTGGCGGTGTGCGCGTCTCAGGCGGGGCCGCTGACGGCGGCGTCTTCGCAAGCGAAGAACTCCGTCGCGATCCCGCCGCGCCGTCACTAAGGATTACTGGCCGGGATATGCCCCAGCCGCAATGTCTTCCAGCAGCGTGGGATGAGTTGGCTCCCAACTCAGCAGCGATCGCGTACGCGCGCTCGAAGCCGGAATGTCGGCGCCGTAGAACACGCCGAGCCAGTCGAAGTGCGCCGACGCCTGCTCGGCATGAACTGATTCGATCGGGACGCCGAGAAAGCTCCCCAATGCTGCGGCGATGTCGCGGGTCGCGACGCCCTCCTCGGCGACCGCATGCAGCACGCTGCCCGGCGCTGCCTTGTCAATCGCCAGTTGAACGAGCTTGGCGGCGTCGAGCCGATTGACGGCCGGCCACCGGTTCCGACCCTCACCGAGGTATCCGGACACGCCCTTTTTGCGGGCAATCTGCGCCAACACTGCGACGAATCCGTGATCGCCGCCAGCGCCGTGCACCGTCGGCGCAAAACGCACAACCATCGACCGGACGCCGCGGTCGGCCAAGCCCAGCGTGTACGCCGCATTTTGGATGCGCGGGTGCACCTCCGCGCTGGGCATATCGCTTTCGGTGCCCAATCGGCCGGGGGGCAGCCCGAGCGTGCCCGACGCGATGAGAAGCGGGCCGCCGGTTCCCTGCAGCACCTCGGCGAATACGTCGATCGCTGCGCGATCAGTGCGCGCCGCGGCTGGCATCTGCGAGAAGTCATGGTTGTAGCCAAGATGCACGACGCCTTCTGCCAGCGCGGCCGCTGCGCGCAGGCTTGCAGGGTCGTCCAGGCTGCCTCGAACCACCTCGGCCCCCAGCTTGGCTATCGCAGCGGCGGAGACGTCGCTGCGCGCCAAGCCCAAGACGTGATGACCAGCCGAGATGAGTTCCTTGACGCTGGGAGAGCCGATCCAGCCTGACGCGCCGGTGACAAGAATTCGCATATTCATACCTCCGTGATGACATTGAGTGCCATCAGTGTAGCGCTATGATGTCACTGTGTGTCAATAACCCTAGGAATTGCATGGGTCGCTGGGAGCCTGATGCCGCTGGCCGCTTTCGAGCCGCAGCCATTGAACTGTTCGCTGAGATCGGCTACGAGCAGACGACCGTTGCCGCCATTGCGGCGCGTGCGGGCCTCACGGCGCGCACGTTCTTCCGCTACTTCACCGACAAGCGTGAAGTTCTTTTCGATGGCTCGGGACGCCTGCAGCAGATGATGGTGGATGCACTCGCAATGGCGCCGGTGGAACATTCGGCCATGGACGCCGTGGCCGCGGCCCTGCAGAAGGCTGGTGAGCTGTTCGATGACGCGCGCCGCCCTTTCGCCCGCGTGCGAAGCGTCGTGATTGCCGCCAACCCGGACCTCCTTGAGCGTGAGGTCGCCAAGATGGCGGCGCTGTCCGGGTCGCTTGCTCTGTCCTTGCGCGCGCGCGGCGTCCGCGAACCGGACGCGAGCCTTGCGGCGGGGGCGGGAATCGCCGTCTTCCGGGTCTCATTCGCGCAATGGGTCAGTGAATCGGAGCGGCGCAGCTACAGCGAGATCGTGAACGAGTCCCTTGCCCGGCTAAAGGAAATTACGAATCAGTGAGCGGCTCGCTGCGGATTCGCTTTCGCGCTGCGCTGCTCAGACTCGAGACGCAGCTCTGCAACGTCTGTTGAAGACCGCGCCGATGCTCTCATCGCATCGATTCGAGCAGACGTTCGACACGTGGCGGCAGGGGACTCCTCTCCCGGCACGCGCCCCTCTCGGATTTCAGGCGAATCTCGCGCTGAGCTGCGAGGCAGCTGAAATGTCGCTGCCTGTCGACAAGGACCAAAAGCAGGCACGCCGAAATTCGCTTCTTCGACGCTGAATTCCTTGACGGCGGCGCACGGAACCAGCGGCCTGTACAACGCAGGACGCATCCTCGCCCGTCTACATGCCCACGCGGTTCTGTGCCGCCCAAGGATCCGATCGTCGGTGGTCGACGCCGCTGTCACGCATCACGAAGATTAGGTCTGAGAGTTGTACAGCGGACGGTCCCGCATCACCCGCCGGCTGGCATCCTAGGAACGATGACCTTGACATTGTCATCTGATCACAGCGGCGAGAAGTCGTGTAGATCGTCTTCACCAAAGAGCCGGCCGAGCGCGTCATCCGATTGGCTGCGCCACACGCCGCGAGCGGCTGCGGGGCATGTCAGTGCCCACCCTGCGTATCGCCTGACCGCACCTGCTGTATCGCGCTCATCCAATCTTCGACATGGTAGGTGCGCACGATTCGACCTCCCTTAATCGTATGTACGTCGATGGCCATGACATTGAAGCTTTTCCCGGTCGGCGTGGCGCCTAGAAAGGCGGCCACGGGTGTGCCCGACGCTTGGGAGCGAACCACGTATCGGTTTTCGAACGCCAGGATCTCTTTGATGTCCCACTTCAGGTCCGGTACGCTCGCGTGCATTACTCTCAGAACGGTGAGAAACGCTGACGGGCCGCCGGGACGAAATCGACCGTCGTTGCCGTATGACTGCCAATCTGACGCGCAGGAGTCGATCAAGGCTGATTCAGCACTCTCCGCGTTCTCGGCACTCAGTGCCGTGTAGAAGCGTCGAATGACGTTTTCGTCGGAAGTTGTGCGCTGGACATGGGATTTGGTCGAGGTGGTCATGGATTCCGAGGCGCTTTTGGGTTGTGCAATGAGCTGAAACCGATGGTAGTTTTCGGATCTGGTGCGGTCCAATAGGGTGGACGTCTATCGCAAAATTCGCGCGGTCGATATTGGGCGGCATGCGCGAGAGGCGGCAAGGCCGGCGCTGTCGCTTGTCATGCCAAAGACGCCGGTGCACATGGCCCTATTACCCGGGTGCCTTTCGCCTTTGGGAGTGGCGCCGTTTTCCGTCACTCGTGATGAGGCAGGGCCGCATTCCATCCTGTCGTGG
>Ga0307510_10001082_pt1 | contig 28991 bp, 31 predicted proteins | sample 12_EM_MG_FD_207224 | JGI IMG/M metagenome (GOLD analysis project Ga0307510, IMG submission 207224) | Populus trichocarpa ectomycorrhiza microbial communities from riparian zone in the Pacific Northwest, United States - 12_EM | ecosystem: Host-associated > Plants > Roots > Unclassified | place... | reverse complement strand
CACATGGACGAGAGTCACGGGACAGCATCTGGGTCACCTCGCAAGGATCTTGGGACGATCCGATATTGTGCTCCGAGTCGGCGTCAAGTACATATCCACAGGATGTGCCACATGGTCCGACTTATGGACGAGGAGCACAACGGATCCGTATTGGCATAGCTTCAAGTTCGAGGGACGCCTTATACTACTGCGAACTGGGCTTCGTCCCAGGCTCTTGTGGCTATTCCCAGCACTGAGGTACCAGGTTGTCTTTGGCCTGACATTTTGTGTTTGCGCCTTCGTTCATCTCTTCCGCCCTGGCTAGAACATGGCTGACTTCTTGCATTGCTTGACGGGGATATTCATGTCATCCTTAGGATATATCCGCTAATCAAAGACTTTTGTTAGATGTCAACAATCATCCAAGGTCTTTTCGAGTACCCTCCAAGGCAGAAAAAGAGTAATAACGTGACTGTAAGCTTTTCACTTTGCCGAGATCGAAGAAAGAACCCATTTTCCAATTGACCTACTCTCCATCCTTCTGGGTACTGTATGGCTCAAAAGGCTGTTTGGTACGAAAGACGCAACTGTGTTATAGTAGCTATCCTATGGCGAAAACAAACGAAACGACGAAATCGATGGCGCTTACTGATAGGGAGTGAGAGCGTCAGCATCAGGGATATTAAAGACGTTGCTACTATCGGTACTCGAGAATAGGGGGGTGTATACACGCAGGCTATTGATATCCCAATAGGCCTCGCTAAAAGAGGTGGGGTTATTGTTGACCACTGACAAACCGGTATGGATGAGTTCTGAAATCGACCGTCATGATTCAATGGACACTTACAGTCTTCGCATGCCTTGGCACCACAGCCAGTTGAGCCCCAATTACTGCCAGCCCAATCACCCTGTGGAAAAGAGAGCACACCTCAGTCGCGCTCGGGAAAACGTAGAAGACCGGTAGAGTTGCGTACACAAAATGTCAAGTCGAAGACCATCACGTGCGCGTCAAAATATTGGTCGTAATTGCAATGGCTCGGGTCCAAGGGGAAATAGGCGGCAGGATCACCCCAAGTGGGGTTAGGCATGTTAATGAGCACATCTCCGGGCCACGAGGCCCCATGGCTTATCTCCGGCGGAACGGTGGGATCGTCTCTCTGCCAGAACCAGATCTTAATGCCATAATCTCGGGTTTTCGACATGACGTAGTATCCACCACCATTTTGGTTAAATGGTGCGCCGTAGGAGGGGCCACTGTTGGAGAAGCTGACACCACACCCTTGGTTGAAGTTGACCAATGCGTTGCAGTCGTTGCTGAGGGAGGTCCTGCAGCGTCATTTTTCGTTTACGGAGAGAGTCAGGGTCCGAGCTCGCATCCAAGTGGAAGGGAGACGCACCCAGTTTGCGGCCGGCTCCCACCTTGGGGGAAAATTGTGCACCCGGGGGCAGTGTGCAATGTGGCTTGGTTCCTCGCGTTCAAGTTGACGCCTGTGCGGGATGAGGCACACGCGTGAGTGATTTGGAAGGGGAGACGAGAGACATGATGGGAGGGCGCATGCCTTCGATTATGTCAATTTCTCCTCCGTTAGGCCACGGACCCGCTTGGCTCAGAGTCCAAAATGCAGGCCAGGTGGCACAACCGGCAGGCATGTGTGCCAGGTCGAGGACAAATATCCCCTCGTCGTACGCTTTCCGCGAGGAGATGCGTATGCTGTCGCGCCCACGCGCAGATGGGCTGACGATGGACCAATCGTCGGCACGCATGATGAAGTTATAACCGTTCGGCGCTGGAAATTGGTTAAAACATAACTCGAACGACGAGTCGAGAAGAAGCGACTTGGGGACAAAACGTACTGTATGCCAGATTTTTGCTTCTTGCTTCGTCTCGGCCCACGTAGTTGACGCGGCCGTGGGTCGGGTCATTCCCAGTCTCCCAGTTCCAGTCTTTCTGGAAGAAGTCGTCGCCGCGCCACTGGTCCTCAAGAATGAAGACTTTTGCTCTAGTGCGCTGACAGAGGGAGAGAGAAAGCACGGTGAGGAATGCAAAACTAAAACGCATAGTTGAGATATGGCCGGGGGAACTGACAGCCTGAGCGATCACAGGGGTCGCAAAGGCTTTAAGAAGCAGGGGGTGACTAGAGTCAAGGACACAGCATCAGACATATGACACATTATATTAGCACAGTACAGTAGGGCGCAGTAGGGCGCAAGGACCTGTCAGGGGCGGCGTAGCCAAGAGAAATATGAAATGACTGCCGGTTATTGATGATGCGGGAAGATTAAGACAAGTAGGACTGCGAAGGCCTGGTACACATTTTGGCATCCAGCCCCAGGTATCTGTATCTGGAGACTTTTGGCTTCGCACCGGCCCCATGACCAGTGGCAGCGGTGATACGGCGTCTTGGTTGGGAATGCTGGGCATCAGTGCAGCGGTGCCTGAAAGCTTAAGCTTGCGGCCCTGGCTACTGTAGGACCGGAGATCCCAGCCCCGAGTCAAACTGGAGTGTTTGATTGATCTCACATTCAACCACACAACAGACCTAACTTACTGCCTATAAGTAACATATGATAGGTAGTGTAGACAGTAAGGTGCGGCTGTGCCGACTGTGCCTTGAACGGTTGAGTAGGAATAGACTGGATTCCTGACAGCCCTAGTCGCAATTTGAGATCACAAGCATGGTCACGGTCCTGTCCCGTTCTGCCAGCGCCAGTAATACTTGGTTAAACACAGCGCCCGGAGATTTTACCCAAATGTCATTATGGCGTTTTCTTCGTACGTATCCCCTCCATTCTATTTGAAAATGGTTTGTGACGTTTTGGTTTGCCACGCACCACAAGGGCATTCCTCCGCAGTTTTGCTGCGATCATCTATTGCTGCAACCAATGGCCTTCTCAGTGCTTTGTCAATGCCAATCCTTACTCCACAGAGAGGACGTTCGTGACATCACGACAGGGCTGGTCGGCACCTGTTGCGCCAATATCATTGTCCCTCGATACCCATTCCTTGTGGGTAGTGAAGTAACTTGACCTTCTGCACTACTGGCACCAACACGGAAATGATGCGAATCTAACTCCAGTTCAGTCTTGCAGCCCGGCATTATACTCCTTTGGATCACGAGGAGGTACTCACCGCGACCTTGGTCTCAACGACAAGGATAGACACATATTTCCCTTCTTCCTGGGGAACTTGGAATACCGTCCAAATGTCGGTCTTCTTTTGATATAAAAAATTCGTCTTTATCCTATGGACTAACGGGCGTGGGTCATGAATGAGATCGCGATGCACCATAGATGTGCTTACCTTCTCAGAGAATTGGGACTTCTTGAAGATGGTCGAAATTTGGAGACATTTTGACTGGGGCCTGCGGTCGGCTATCAATTTCGAGTCCTGGTTGCCGTATGCTTCATATGGATCCACGGAGTTCAGACAGAGGGAATTACGCTCAGTGTTCCTTGATTGTACACAATCAAAGTTTCTCTTACGGGGTCTCATCGAACTCCCAATCGCCATTCATATTCTCCAAATTCTCCAATTTTCCGTGCATCTGAGCCCTTCCTTGGTGGAGTTATGGGGTGCGGACCATCGTGGACGAGTCAATGAGGGCGCGAGAAGGGATTCATCGAACGCAAACGCAGGGGCGTTTTGTAGGCCAACTGTATGTAGACTGCAGTGGGCCAGTGGCTCTCACCAGTCAGACCCCGATTGAGACGCTGCCAGCATTTGTCACTCCGCTCCGCCCGCCGCAGGGGCGTCAACGCGTCAACGCGCGACTGCTCAGTTGGTCGCTTCCTGGCTCTCAATGTTTCACTATTCCATGCAACGTATTCGTCAAACTTTCAAACAGAGCCTGCAAGGGTCAACGGAATTCTGAATAATGACACCTCGGAATTAATTTTTTTCGTTTCGGGTACTGTCGAATGCCTTTTTACAGTCTTGACTCGTGAAGTATTTCAAGTTCTTCATCCCCCATACTTCCTTGATAGCAACAGCGCGCGCGACATACTTCTTCCCTCTCCTCTATAAAAAGAAAATATTAATACTGCGCCACTACTAGTGAAAGGAGGTGGTGCTGCGGCACAACGAGCCTTCTTTTGAACGTATTCACGTCGCATGACTCTTGACAACACCGGGGTGTCCATCAGCCATCAGATGTTGCTCGGAATATGAGCTCGTGACAGGCACACATCCCGAATCACCCAACTAGCTGTCTCCAAACGTCTCCACATACCCTTTTTCACGTGACCATAGTTGGCATGCTGCGGCTGCTACGGGAAAGGATATAGAACCGGGGTGGTAATCCCCATCAAATCGCGATACAAAGCAGGCAATGAAACAATAACTCAAGCTATTGCTGCTTGCCCGGATTCCCAGAATGTAACCGGAAGTACTTCGTGAACACCTGACCCACGTTTGGATCCTCACTCACTGGATCTCCTGTCTATGCAACACTGTATCGCGTTACGGGTATCGGCAAAGAGTCCGACTGAGGTGCAACTTGACGTCTCCTTGGATCGGTCCTCTAGTAAGCAGGAAATGTGCACTCTGCTTTTCTATTTTCCGAGATCCAAGAATGGGGTCTATTGCGAGTTAACATACGTACCACCTTCTGGGTACGGTATGAATTGAAATTCCATTGGGCGAGAAAGACGTCTCTGTGTTATAGTATATGTATGGAGGGAAATCAGGGACGAAATGGTAAAGAGACGACGGCGAAAACGTTCAGGAATAAGCGGGATCAAGACGTTGCTGCTACTTATACTCAAGAGCGGGGGGTGTATACGCGTAAGCCATTGATTTCCCAATAGGCCTCGTGAAAGGAGGTGGGGTGATTGTTCACGACTGGCAAAAGGGAGTGAATGAGTTTCGAAATAGACCATCGTGGTCCAATGGACACTCACAGTCCTCGCAGGTGCCTTTACCACAACCGGATGAGGCCCAATGACTACCAGCCCAATCACCCTGTAGAGGAGGAAGTACACCTTAGCCGTGCTCGAGTAACCTTAGAAGACTGCTAGAGAAGTCGCGTACACAGAATGTCAAGTCGAAGATCATCTTATGTGCGTCAAAGTGTTGGTCGTAATTGCAAAGGCCCGTGTTCATGGGGAAGTTCGCAGCGGGTTCACCCCAAGTAGCGTCAGGTGTGATCTGTTCTCCATTCGATACCCCACCTCGGACTATCTTCGGTGGGATGTTGGGGCTATTTCGCGGCCAGAACCAGAGTTGAATGCCGGAATCTCGCGATTTCGATACAACGTAATATCCGCCACCATTGAGGTTAAATGCCGGGCCGTAGGAGGGGCCACTTCCAGAGAGGATGACACCACACCCTTTGTTGGAGTTGGCGAAAGAGTTGCAGTCGTTGCTGGTGGTGGTTCTGTGAGGTCGAATTTCGAAAAAGAAAACTCAGTTTCAGTGCGCGCGAATAGAAAAGGGTCCTACCCCGTTTGCGGTCGAGCCTTACTATTGGGGGGCATCGTGCACCCTGGGGTAGTATGCAAGTTGGCTTGGTTCTGCGTTCTCAAATTAATGCCTGCATGGCAATAGGTGATGCGGATGAGTGGTTCAGAAAGGAAGACGAGAGAGACGGAGTGTCGTGCCTTCGATGATGTCAACTTCGCCGCCAACAGGCCACGGACCTGTTTGACTCTTCGTCCAAAAGGAGGGCCAGGTGGCACAACCGGTAGGCATGTGTGCCAGGTCGAGGACGAAGATTGCCTCTTCATACGCATTCTGCGAGGAGATGCGCACGCTGTCGCGCCCACGCGCGGACGGTTTGATGATGGACTGGTCATCGGCACGCATGACAAACTTATCTCCATCCGCTGAAGTCCATGTAATGACTCAAAATGCGAGCGAAGAAGGGGTGACTCGGAAGCAAAATCGTACCGTATGCGAGATGTTTGCTTCTTGCTTCGCCTTGGCTTACGTAGTTGACGCGACCGTGGGAAGGATCATTCTCAGTCTCCCAATTCCAGCCCTGGAAGAAGTCATTGCCACGCCACTGGTCTTTGAGATAGAAGGTTTTTCCAATAGCGCGTTGTGAAAGAGAGAGAGAAAGCGCGGCGAGAAATGCAAAGTTAACGTGCATAGTTGAGTTTGCCAAGCCAAGATGGACCAGAGGTGTGTAGTCGTAAACGATGAGAAAAGCACGGAGGTGTTGATAGAGCCAAGGATACAGTGCCAGTGGTAAATGGACTGTGTGACGCAGGGACCTACCAATGCGCGGTACAGCTAGAAAATATGAACCAAGACAGCCAGTTATTAATGACGGGGGCAGATTCAATCGAGCCGGATCGACATGGCCCAGCACGCAATTTGGCATTCAGCTCCATAGATCTGAAGATCGATGGCTCCCCTCTGTCTCATGGCTATTGGCAGCGATGATGGGATGCCGTGGTTGAGAATACAGAACGTTAGTGCGGGGTCATCACGGACTTAAGACCTCGTGGTCAGTTGGGTAATTTGGTATTCGCGCGAGACTTAATATAAGCTTAATAGCTTGATCATCTGATTTATCTCACATTTGGCCACACTGCCCACCGCATAGCTGATCCATTCATATGCACTATAAAAACAGTAAGCAAAGTTGTCATCATGAACTGAACAGTCATACAAACTTGAACCCAAGTCGCAAGCATCGCTGTGTTCCTTAGTTGAGCCCCCGCATTATTTCCTCCGGGAATACTCAATGGCACCATGGGGTTTCTCCGTTTCGCGTAATTTCGGGAACTGGCTGTTTTCTTCGTGAGGATCTGTATGGAATGCACAACGTCATGATTTGTCACGTGCCACGGCAACACTTCCCTTCCTACGGTACACTGTTTCACTGCGTTCCGTTGCTGCAATGTCCTTGTCAGTATTTTGTCAACGCTCATCCTCACGTCACAGAGATGATATCCGCGGAATCATGACTAAGGCGATTGCTAGCATGTGTTGCGCCAAGGTTTCTGTTCTTCCACATTCATCCTTCGGAAAATTCGTGAGTTGGCACAACTGTCTGTACTTCTGTATCCGTACTTCAGCACACCAAACGTCATAATAAAGGACTAAAATGATCCCGAGCCCAGTTCAGCCGCGGAGTCAGACAAGACGTTTCACTGGCCCGCGGTGAGGTGGAATTCACTGAGACCTTGAACTCAGGGTGGGCGAGGAGAGACCTTCGGAGTTCTATTCCACTGGTAGGGACTCGGCAACGCCATGCAATTTCCGGCCTTCGTTCGGTATTGATCGACTTCTTGTCCTCTAACGCAAGAATGTGGGGAATCAAACGTGAAACGTGCAAGCGCTGTGTTTATCAACTGCGAAAGATCATCAAAAATGGTCCTAGTTGTCAGGAGAGGATTGAAAATCACAAACAGTTTAACCGAGCCATGTAGTTAAAGACAAATCCTGGCACCCTTCCTTTTGTATAGCTCACGATTTTAACCAGAAAATACGCTTAGTGCTCCTCAATTACGACCAAAAATATTTCTTACGGTGTCGTACTCACCAATTCTGCTAAATCTCAGGGTTCCATCTTCTGTGCATTTGAGCCTCACTCAGTACGGAAACTCGCGATGAGCTGAATGACAATGCGAGAAGGTTTCGAATGAGACATGCCGTACGGTTACGGATTGTTTGGTTCTCGGGAGTAGTCACATGACACTTCCACTTTGTGGCGAAGCGCGCGCAAACATACAGTACTGACACTTCTTCATGTCTTCTTCCCCTCTAACCGAGCGAAACACGGCTCGGTCACAACGACCCTTTTTTCAGGCTTTCACATCTGACGACATTCGTCCAGTTCTCTCTATATAATCCCCGTATTTTCAGTGGTCACCGTTGATGTACTGTCGCTGTTACAAGTCGTTGGAGTAGGGCCGAGGGCGGTAACATCAATCGAATCGCGATGCCAAAGCAGGCGGGTATAACGACAGGACTTGGACTACTCTAGTGGAGAACATGATGGACGCCGAAAATCCTTGGGTTGGTCCATCAAAAAGGAAAAGCGTAATAGGCTCGTTTCTTGGCCCGAGATCGAAGGATGGGGCTGTTTACCGTTTTACTGATGCTCTGCCCAACTGGGTACGTCATCATGGCTACTACCCAAGATCAGGGGTGTATACGCGAAGACTGTTAATTTCCCAATAGGCTTCGCTAAAATAGGTGTAGTTATTGTTGACAACTAAAAAGTGGAGTTGTTGAGTTCAGCAGTCCGCCAATTAACATACGCTGGTGGATACTCACAGTCCGCGCAGGTGCCGTTACCACGCTGGCAGCCGGATGAGGCCCACTCGTTGCCAGCCCAATCACCCTGTAGAAAAAGCAGTATATCGGTTGTACCTGGGAAATTTTAGAAGACAGGTAAGATATCACGTACACAAAATGTCAAGCTAAAGATTATCATATGCGCGTTGAAGTGTTGATCATAATCACAATGGCCCGGGTCTATGGGGAACGCCGCGGCCGGTTCACCCCAAGCGCAGTTGGGGAAGAGCGGTTCTTCCAAGAATGACTCGTCAAGGGCTAACTCTGGTGGGATGTTGGGGCTGTTTCGTGGCCAGAACCAGACTCGAATGCCATAATCTCGTGATCTCGACATGACATAGTATCCACCACCATTGCGGTTGAGTTCCGTGCCGTAGGAGCCACTTTCGGTAAAGAGGACGCCACATCCTCCATTGTTGTTTACCGAGGCATCGCAGTTGTCGCTGCCGGAAGTTCTGCAGCGTCGTTTTGTCGTTTATAGAAAAGAAGGAACAAAATTCAGGGTCCCTAACGTGCACTTGAAATGGTGACCTACCCGGTCTGCTGCCGGGCCCCGCCATCAGAGGGAATTGTGCAATTTGGGGCAGTGTGCAAAGTGGCCTGGTTTTCCTCGTTCAAATTGACGCCTGCACGGTGAAAGTATTCGAGTGAGTGATCCGGAAAGGTGAAACAAGAGAGATGTTGGGACGTGCCTTCGACTATATCAACTACGCTGCCAGGAGGTGATGGACCTGCTTGAGTCTTCGTCCGAAAGCCAGGCCAGGTGGCACAACCGGCGGGCATGTGTTTCAGGTCGAGGACCATTATGGCCTCATCGTACGTATGCTTCGAAGTGATGCGCACGCTGTCACGCCCACGCGCGGATGGGTCGACGACGGACCAATCGTCGGCACGCATGATGAAACTATCTCCTCCGCCCACTGGAAAGACGGATGGTGTGAATCGGCTCGGATGGCAAACGGGAGAAGGGGCAGGTTACTTGGGGAACCAGCGAGAAAAACGTACCGTACGTCAAATTTTTGCTTCGTGCTTCATCTTTGCCCACGAAATTGACGTGGCCATGGCTCGGATCACCATCGGTAAACCAGTTCCAACCTTCAAAGAAGTCTTTGCCGCGCCACTGGTCCTTGAGATAGAAGGTTTTTGCACCGGCGCGCAGTGTGAAGGAAAGCGAAAGCGTGGCGAAAAACGCATAGCGAACACGCATAGTTAGTATATGGCGAGAGGACGCAAAGGGGACCAAAGGGATGGGGTTTCCGAGAGTGTAGAGAACGTAAATGGATTAACGCAATAGAGCCAAGGGCACAGTTCTGGGTATATAACGGACTGTGGGGATGGCGACGTGGCTAGAAGATGTAGACCAGGATGGCGAGTTATTCACGGTGGGTCGATTAAATTGGGCGGGACTGTCACGAACTGGTGTGCATATTGATATTCGGTTCCAGATCTGAAGATGTTTCCTTCCCATTGGCTCATGAGCATTTGCAGTAATAACAGGAAACACGGTGGAGAATGCAGAGCGCTGGTATGGTGCTATTGCTTGCGAGGTGGGAAGTTGAAACCGCGTGTTTCAACATCATAACCGGGTACTTTCCATGTCCGCGCGGACTAGACGGAGTTAGTCTCGCGTCGCGCCTCAGTTACCGTAACCGGCCGCGCCGTACAACTCACCTCTGTATGACAAGTCATCCTGACCCCAATTCCCAGGTATCGTTTTATTACTTGGTTGAATTGGTTGAAGTCTTCAATCGCTTGTTGCTACCTATTTCCCTTCCCCTCTCAGAGATTATTCACCCTCCATCATGGTGTATAACTCTTGCTTACGTTCACGAACGTAAGTTTCTTCTTCGAAGTAGATAAGATGTTGTGATTTGCTACACGCCGCGGAGACAGTTGCTACGCTGCATTACTGTGTTCTGTTGGCCTGTTGCCGTGGGCCATGTCTTTGCCAGCACATTGTCAATGCTCTCCTTACCTCACGGTCATCTGCAGCAGCGATGCTCCACACCTCCCTCTTCAATACTGCTCTCTCTCGACGAACATTCCTTGTGAAATTTAGTAACACAACGCGATCTTTTGTGTTACTGCCTCGGCATTACATCACGTCATTGTGCCGAAGTGCTACAAACCGAGTCCAGTTCAGCCCGGCAGTTTGTAATTCGCTCAAGATGCAGCTCCAAATTCTCCAGGCCAGGTGGCACAACTGGCGGGCATGCGTTCCAGGTCGAGGACGATTATGGCCTCATCGTCACGGTAGGCATTTTGGGTATATATGCGCACACTATCACGCCCACGCGAGGATAGGTCAATGACGGACCAATCGTCGGCACGCATAATCGGTTTGTGTAAATCGACTCCAACGGTGAATGCGGCAGAAGGAGCCGATAACTCCGAGAGCAACAAAAAGACATACCGCAAGTAAGATTTTTGCTTTGTGCCTCCTCTTGACTCACGTCGTTGACATGACCGTAGATCGGGTCATCCCTGGTAAACCAGTTCTAACTTGGAAGAACTCGTCGCCGCGCCACTGGTCCTTGAGATAAAATACTTTTGCTCTAGCGCGCTGTGTCAAAGAGAGAGACTGTATATCGAAGCACGCATAGCTAACATGCATAGTTGAAATACAGTAATGCCGACAGAGATCAAAGGACTCCGAGTGTAGTTTCAAAGAGCGTAAAGGATATAAAGGAGAGACGTGAAGGGGGCCAAAGACACAGTGCGGCCACTCGTGTGACGAACTACCAGGGACCTAGTAATGTGGCTGCGAGAGGCAAACCAGACGGCGAATTGTTCACGTTCGAAAATAGACACAATTAAGATGTCGCTACTACTAGTATTCTGTATTGGGGGTGTATAGGCGCAAGTTGTTGATCTCCCAATAAGCCTCGCTAAAAGAGGCGGGGTTATTGTCGACAACTGAAGAAAGAGTTGGTGAGTTTGGGATTTGACCAGTGTATCTTAGCGGATACTCACAGTCCTCGCAGGTGTTATTGGCACGCTGGCAGCCGGATGAAACCCAAGCGTTGCCAGCCGCATCACCCTGTAGAGAAGAAAGCGCCTTAGTCGTGCTTGATCAAAACGTGAAGACTGGTAAAGGAGTCGCGTACACAGAGTGTCAAGTCGAAGACCATCTGGTGAGCGTCAAAATATCAGTCGTAGTTACAACAGCCCGGGTCCATAGGGAAGTTTGCGGCTGGTTCACCCCAAGTGGGGTTAGGATGTAGAGGTTCGCTGTCACATAAGACCTCCGATGGGATGTCAGGGCTGTTTCGCGTCCAGAAACGAGACTCGAACGCCGCAATCCCGTGATCTCGACATGACGTAGTATCCACCGCCGTTGTAGTTAAAGCCCACGCCGTACGAGGGTCCACTATTGGAGAAGAGGACGCTACACCCTTGATTGAAGTCGAGAGAAGCGTTGCAGTTGTCGCTGACGTTAGTCCTGGTGAGGGTCAAACGCATGGCATCACGGTCGACTCGATGTATCTGCACTGATTTTACACTAGAAAAAATACGGGAAACGCGCAAGAAAATGGAAGAAATATCAAATAACTTTATCACCTGCTTCACACATACGACTCGGAGAAGGGTGAGCTCGAACCCTCCGTTTGTAACAAGAGGATCGATTATCTAACCGGTAACCGGAAGCATCGTGATACGGGCTTCAAGTTTCGTACAGGGCTAGGTGTCGATGTCCAACTGTCCCGTACTGAAGAACCAGAGCACGAGACTGTCGATATTTATCAGAAGAAGAGGCCAGGTCCCGGAGGGCATTTGTAACTTTCATGACTGAGATAAGAGTACAGTCCATCCTTGTCTGGGTCTCTTATGGTTCGAAGGCTGCGATATGGAGGAGATGTCCTCTGTAGAATACCTCCGTAGTGGCGCCAGCGCGGTGGGAGATATGGTATTGTCGCCGGGATGCCAGGCTGAATTGGACTCGAAGTTGCGTCATTTTAGCGCGACATCATTCGTTGGGGTGCGGAAATATTGAGGCAGTAGTGGGGTAGATCCGTTGATCCATGAAACTTCGCAACGAACGGATGACAGGGAACAATGTCATGAGCAATAATACCTCCGTGGTGCGTAGAAGATCACAATGTTCTATTCCTTTGCAAAAGACAAGATACTTACAATGACTGTAGCCACCACCGTGACTCCCGAGTTCGTGAATTGATGGGAAAGAGAAACGCCATGTTGGCGATTGAGTATTCTTCAGGCGGATTGAATAGCTGGTGACTTGGATAAAGTCACAAAACTACACCCCAACACTAGTTGAAGTCTGTTAATGTGTAGAGCCGAGCGATCCGAGTTTGACGCCGGGCGCTAACCTCGAATAGGCATGCCAGCCACGCGGTTTCGGGTCGCCTGACGCCGCTTAATTCTTTCCATTCACCAACCAAAGGCTGCCGTGTCATTACTGCCAATGCCAGTGGGGACCACAGATCCCATCGAATTGGATGCCAAGATGCGCACCAGTCCACGTCAGTCCTGCGTGATTTAATTTGCCTTGCATTCCTAATAATAACTACCCGTCTCGGTTCAAATCTTCCAGCTACACCGCCTAGGTCTCTGCCCCCTGCAGTCCGTTATACGGCTGGCACTGTATCCTTGGCTCTATTCACGTCTCTCCTTTACATCCTTTACGCCCTCAGAAATCACATTCCTTTGATCCCACTCGGCTCCCCGTGTCTCAACCATGCGTACTGGCTATGCATTCCTCGCCGCGCTCTCGCTCTCTCTCACCCAATGTGCTAGAGCAAAATTCTACTTTCTCAAGGACAAATGGGTCGGCGACGACTTCTACCAAGGCTGGACCTGGGAGACAGAGAACGACCCGACCCACGGCCGCGTTAACTACGTGAGCCTAGACGACGCAAAAAGCAAAAACCTGACATGCGGTGCGTCTTTAGTTTTTTTTTTAAAGCTCGCCGAGTCCCAGAGTCGCCTAGCCTTTTCTTCCGCTCGCCTTTTGATCTGGCTCACGCCGATCGACTTTTTTTCAGCGACCGGAGATAAATTCGTCATGCGTGCTGACGATTGGTCCATCGTCAACCCATCTGCGCGTGGGCGCGACAGCGTACGAATATCCTCGCAGACTGCGTATGACGAGGCGATATTCGTCCTCGACTTAGCACACATGCCTGCCGGTTGTGCCACCTGGCCTGCCTTTTGGACTCTGAGCCAACAAGGCCCATGGCCTGCTGGCGGTGAGATTGACATCATCGAAGGCACGCGCCCTCCCATCTCATCTCCCCGTTCTGCCAAATCACTCACGCGCGTACCTTGTCCTGTGCAGGTGTCAATTTGAACACGCAAAACCAAGCGACTTTGCATACTTCCCCGGGTTGCACAATGCCCTCCAATGGACGACGGCAGACGGGGTGGGTTTCATTTTCATGTGCACGCCCAGACGCTAACATTCCTTTTTTGTGTGAACGAAAAACAACACCACAGAACCATCCTTAGTAACAACTGCGACGCCAACGCTAATTTCAACCAAGGGTGTGGCGTCAAGTTTCCCGAAAATGCCCCCTCCTACGGCTCCCCGTTTAACCTCAATGGTGGTGGATACTATGTCATGTTAAAATCGCGAGATTGCGGAATTCAAATATGGTTCTGGCCGCGAGATAGCCCCGACACCCCACCGGAGATAGCGGGGGGAGCATGGAAAGAAGAACCGCTCATTGCTAACCCCCTTGACACATGGGGTCCCCCGGATGCGAACTTCCCTTTAGACCCGAACTATTGCAATTACGACCAATTCTTTAACGCGCATCAGATTGTCTTCGACTTGACCTTCTGCGTACGCGACTTCTTTATCGGTCTTTTGAAATTTCCGGTGATGACTGAGGTGCTTCCTTCTCCACAGGGTGATTGGGCTGGCAATGTGTGGGCCTTATCCGGTTGTGGTTTCGACTCGTGTGAGCACTGTGAGTATTTATTAGCATGTACCCGTGGATTGCGAAACTCATCAAGCCCCCGCTGTTCAGATGTCAACAACAACCCCACCGAATTTCGCGAGGCCTATTGGGAAATTAACAGCTTGCGCGTGTACACTCCCGATCACTCATTTCATTAGTAGTAATGACGTCGTTATTCTTCGACGCTTGCACTGTCAAGCGGATACCACTGGCATCCTGTCTCGCCTTTTTGTCTCCGTTTTCGCCATTAGACATATACTATACCACAGTTCCCGTCTTTCTTTCCAAACACTAGCACTTTGAATGATACAGTACCCCACAATATCTTAGTTTCCACTGCAGAAAATAATGTAGAATCTCATAACTTTATTTGTACAATAAAGGCCGATTCCCAACTTGTTTGAGGGTTGTAGCTTCGCTCTTGGAAATTACCATCTCGCCCCGACCTCTTAAACTCCCACCATCGTCTCCTGGAGCGGACTCACCGTGTTCGTCACCGGCCTTTGTCCTACGATACACGACAATAACCCTCGGCTACGGGACAAGAAGCGGCCCTGATAAACAGACACACGTCCGGCACAACGTGGGGGCCCACTGCACATTCAAGTTAACGGAAGCCTTCCCAACCGTTAACAGTATGTTACCAGGACACCCGTAGCACAAAAAACCTATGATCCACGTCCATCTGGACGGCGCGAGCCTCGCTCAGCCGCTACGTTATCCCCCCAGGCAAAGGTTAAGAACCAGAATAAATCCTCGGCACTACAGTAGGCACCATATGTAACGGTACCTACTGTAGCACCGACTCGGAGGACGATGAGCAGTGTGGTGAAGACGAGCGCGACTTTCCATCCGATGCAATCCCAGACCAAGCCCACAAATAGCTGGCCTATGACAGAAGACCCGTGCAGAGACGGATGACGTATAGACCCTTGGGTATAAGCGCTTAAACACTACGAGGCACGGTCTGAGCTACATCTGATTGTCCGGTCAAACGGTAAACACCGAACTTTGGTCATGATCTTGAACACTTTTCCGTCGTCAGTCCTAGGCGCACCGCGATGTCTTCCATCGCGTGTCGTAGTGGGAGACTTACATGCACCGTTAAAGACATCAAACGTAGCATCGGCGATCGTGAATCAGATCGCCGTCATCTCCTTGGTGGCAGTGGCCTGCTTGCCGAGAACTTCAACGACACGACCGCGCTCGTAGGACTTTAGGCTGAGTCGGGTCTTCTTCCTTCAAATCCATGGTACGTGCACAGAACGTGTGGATATTCTACTTCCAAGTGAGAAGGAGGCAAATAACGAAGCCCAACGCAGTGCGAAATCCCATATAGTAGTTATTTATACTGCAAGTTCAGTGGGACGGCCCAGGGAGAGTCGCATGGAATTTATGGCGCCTTCAGGTCATACATAGGATCCTAGCGCCAGGTTATAAGTTCTCGATCTCCGATTCAAGACGTCAAAGAGGCATGTTCGCGATACAAAGTGGATGTTCGAGAAAGGGGGATCATAGCGCCGCACACAAACTCCACACAGGTCACGTGATGGCAACAACAGTCACAGACCACATTTCAGGTTCTTTCAGAAAGGACAGGTTCGACGTACATACCCACTATACTAGCAAACAAACAAACGGATAGCGTAATTAGCGAGTTGAAAAGGTGTGTCTGGACGAGAAGGTACAAAGCAAGAGGGAGGAAGGTATCGCTGGTTCAAAATTCAAGAGCTCATACGCAAGATCGTAAACAAAGCAAAAATCAAATCAAATCAAATCCAGAAACAAGGTTCGTTGGTTTCCTCTTAGAGGCCCATAGATGAAGATATAGATGGTGCAGTAGATCCATGCCGATGGCGTTCCCATAATTTGGGTTTCTGACGGACTTCGATGTTCTCGAACGGTGCTGGTTGGGATAGTTGAACGCAATCGCGTGTGCCCAGGAAGAGGAGCTCGAAGAAGAATGCTGCTGCTGCGCGGCGAGTTGCCTGCGGACCAGCTACCGTCAGTAAATGCATCGTACGTTAGTGCCCGCGCGCATAGACGTACCTTCGTCGCCATGTGTTTGAAACTCATGACCTTCTCTTCGCCCTCCACCGGTTCCAACTCCTTTCGGATGATACCAAGGGCGCGGACGGTGTTCTTGCTGTAGCCCTTCCCATCCGTGGTCGCACCCGCGTTGTCGGCCTCTGATGTTTGACTCGAACCCTTCATGTCAAACGCAACTATGGGGCATTCAAGGTCGGCATAGGTTTCCTCGCCCTCATCCATCGCAGCAGGGGTACTCGCTCGGGAGATGCGGGTAAGCTCCGACGGTGCGACCGACTTTTCACGGATGAGCTCTACAGGAGGCAGATCCCCTTGGCCAAGGTCCATCTGGAAGTCTTCCATTCCAAGCCCGGTGTTGTCAAACTCGAATCCTGGGCCGACGCTCTCACGACCGAGCACCTCGCTACCGACACCCTGACTTGGTGCGACACTAGCGCGGCGCGCCTGTCCGGGCTCGCCTTCGTCCTCGAGTGTGACGCTGCCTTCACCCTCAGGTTCGATCCGGGCGCGCTTGCTTGGGGGCTTCTCTGGCGATGCACCTCGGCGCTTGCTGGATGGGACATATGTCGCGACTGGACGCATGAACATTTCCTGCAGTTCGGGCGCAATGCCTGGAGGTCCGGCAAAGAAAAACGTGCCATTTGGCGTCACTTTCGTTGGGAGGAAGTGCGCGATAGGATCCTCGCGGATTTCGAGAAGGCGCATAACGACCGGGGAGCGTGGAAGGTATTGATGATCGGTAAGAATGGAAGAAACATCCACGGCATTGAGCGGTCCTAGACCACCACGGCCCCGACCCTCCAGCTCAGTAAGGTCATCGAAGATTTGCTTCTTCTTGCGCTTGCGCTTTTCCTCTACTACCTGTTCTTCGGGCTGTCCTGGCTGCTGTTCTCCGACAACCACAACGGGGTCTAACATCTCGACGTCCGCAGGTGGAGTTACAGGTACTTCACTCAACACCGAAGCTGTGCTCAATGTGAGAAGGGAACTCAAAACAGGCAATTCAATGCTACGCACAAGCTCTGGAGGGTGACCGCGTTTGCTCCGGGGTTTTGCCTCCTTCGCTGATGGGACGATCGCCGAAGTCAAGATCAAGATCAATGTTGAGTGCCTCTCCCGGGCCAAAACCGAAGTCCATGTCATCGCCGAAGGGGTGTTCTGATGGTGCCCGACTGTGGTGCGAGAGCATTTCAAGTTCGTCTCCGCCCTGCTTCAGGAGATGCGATTCGAGTGACTCGCGTGGTGCTCGTAGTGGCGCCGCATCACGACCGACTTCAACGCTCATATCGTCGACTTCGCTACGTTCGCGAGGAGTCGCGGGTTCATCCCCAAAAGTTAACCCAAGATCGACCTCGTAGTCTTGTGATCCAATTCCATCTGACGGTCCCAGGTCGAAACCGTATCCGCTGTCGTCGACACCGTACTGAAGGTCATCAGCTGTCGTAAGTGTGATATCGGCTTGCCGAGCCATGTGGTGTCCTTGAGGTTGAATTTCCCGATCCTCGAAGTCGATATCCCTAGTGGCGATGAAAAGGGCATATCAACGAATGGCAGACCGCTCACCAATTTAGGTCTGGGAGCAGAATGTCGAGATCGAGATTACTGGTAGGAAGTGTGATAGCATTGCGACTAACAGCGAGTTGATCTTCGGTTAAGTCTACCACGCCCGGTCGAAACGCCTTGTGGGGGTTAGGATCTGTGAGTGCGATATTGGATTGCTGAAGAGGACACGCACCATCTTGATCTTTAAGAGAGCTTCATTACAGTCATCAAGGAGGTATTTGGCTTTTCGGCTGTAGATGCGCACAACACCGAGAAGGAGCTGACCGCTCAATCGGAGTGCCATGACCTCAATCTCTTGACCCATGATAGCGTCTATAAAAAGACATTCGTTGAGCGATCGTAGTTGGGATTGAGGCGTACAATGATACGCACCAACTGACTGCTCTATGTCAGTTTGAAGGGTCTGGGCTTTGGAGAGTTTTCGCTCCATGTGCGCCGCGAGCCATACTTTGGCGAGGGGCCCGCGTCGGGATAAAATAGCTTCAGAATAGAACTAGGGAGACGTGACTGAGAACGACACGAGATGGTCATGCCAACGTGACGCACCATAATTAAGAGAACGAAAGAAGAGGAGACGCGTCTAGCGTTGCAAAGGGGCGAGAGGGGGATGATAAAGCGGGATGAAAGTGAACTGACGTGCCGCTCGGGCCAAATTTGTCTCACAGTCACGTGGTCTACAATTGCCCATTTCTGTTCGCTATCGGCTTTTGCTTTCCATTCCGTTCCGTCAGTGCTTATGATTCCAAGGTCGGCCCTTTCGCACTCTACCAGGTGTGTGACCACACAAGCAACAGGCGTGCAAGTCTCGCCATACTCAAATGGTACTGCCTTCCCGCTTATTCACCTGATCCTTGAATGACCGTGTGTCAATCAGGACCTCTCTCTCAACGCCTAAAAAGACGTCCTCCTCCCCAGGATCGTTCAAAACGCCATCCTACTCATTCTCTAACAAAATATGAGGCAGGCTGGACAACTGGAGCCAAACATAAACCATGGTCATTTAGGCAACATACGTCTGGGATTGCCGCTTTCAATCTGAAGCTCGGACAATCCGTCGATATTGGTCGTTATGTCAAGGTCATTGAGACGTTAAAGGAAATGAAGGAGCGTGGGGTCCGTCCGGATATCCTAACGTACAACTCTGCGATGGAACTTTTTGCGAAGCGTGCCATGGAAGACGAGGCTTGGGCTCTTGTGGACGACATGAAGGCACTGGGGATATCGCCTGACGTTGAAACGTATAAGTTTCTTTTGCGAGTGCGTATGAAAAGCCCTATATCTATGGGGCCGACACTGATGCTGTACTTTTGACACAGGCTGTTCGCCACGCACCTCACGAAGCCACTTGGTCCGTGCTCAAAATGATGGAGGATGCCGGAATAGAGCACACCGAGGGCACATATGCCCTTCTTATTCAGAGGTATCTAGACGACTCGAACCTGGAAATGGCGTTCAAGCTTCTCGTCGAGATGGAAGGTCGTGGTTTAACACCCACGCTTGAAACTGCAGAAGGCGTGATCACCTTAGCTGCAAGGAGGAGGATGCCACGTCTCGCGCTGGAACTGGCTGAGAATTTTGAGGCGTCTTCTGTGCGAAGGTTGAACATCCATGTATGGGTGACCTGCTTGGTCTCTTCATCGGAGTGTCTTTATGTAGGTGTCATCTCAACGTCTAGAGCGTGCTTTAACCGACACGTATTTGTTACTCAGAAAGAGGGCATCCTCCATCTATGGCCCAAGGTTACGGATGAACTCAAGGTTCTGCCGGATGAGGGTTGTGCTATCGAGGTGCTTCATACTGCCGGCAGACATGGACTCCCAGAACTGGCTATGGACGTGCTCCGTGTTTTGAAGGCCATTGGTGCTGACCTACGAGAACATCACTTTGCCCCCATCATTGAATCTTTTTGCCGCACAAATCAGATCAAAGATGCGCTTTCAACGCTGTCTCTGATACGCCAACACAATATCGAGCCCAATTCCGACACCGCGCACCCTATTTTCGAGGCAATTCGCGTCAACACTGATGCTGTGGATGCCGCTTGGGACGCGGTCGAAGCTCTTCATTCTGAGGGCCAAACGGTTGATGTTACAACCGTCAACGTCATCATCCAGGCGTCGGTCGCTCAAGGAGATTTGCAACGTGCCTTCGGGACATATCAAATGTGCTCAGAGTTGAACATCAAGCCGACGCTCGATACATACCACTTCCTTCTCTCAGGTTGCATTGCCACACGACATCGAGAACTGGGCGATCGACTCATCGCTGAGATGAAAGAGGCGAAAATCAAACCGGACGCAAGGACCTACGAGCGGCTAATTGTTCTGTGCCTCACGGGAGAGACATACGAGGACGCCTTCTTCTACCTGGAAGAGATGAAAGCGGAGAACCTGTACCCACCACTTTCAGTGTACGAGGCAATCATCCAACGGTGTGTTCTGGAGAAGGACGCACGGTATGCCGTAGCTGTGCAAGAGCTGGAGGAATTTGGATACACAGTATCTCCGGAATTGAATAGAGTCATTTTAGGCCAAGGGGAGGACCGCTACCGCAAAAACGAGGGGAGACGAGGACAGGGCGGGAAATCATAAGCACGTGACGTGTAGACGCGACGCGTCCGTTGATGTTTGTTTGCTTCCGCGCTAGTTCATACTTTCGCCTCACTCACATTAATCACTACTACTACGATACCTTCACCACTTACTCTGAAATGCAGGAGAGTGTGCAAGCCCAAAAGGAGAGGTATGCAGCACTTCAGCGCAAACTCGAACGTCTGGAAAAAATCCACGCTGATGGAAAGAAAGAAGTGTGACTTTGTCTCATTCGTATCTGCACGGTCACCTGACTCTTTGGATAGTACCAGACCAACCTTGACAACGTCACAAAGGAGCTCTCCGTTGTGCGGAGAACTAACGCAGACCAATTGACGCGAATAGACAAGTTGAAGAAGCAAGTAGATGCGCAAGATGGGAGGATCCAGGATTTGAAACGGACTGCGCTTACAGACCAGACCGAAATCAAGGATCTGAGGGCAAAGCTACGCGTCGCGGAGACCGACCGTGCTGGGCTTCAAACGAAATACAATGACGCAGTCCGCACAAAGCAAACCTCGGACTCTACGAATACCGCTCGTCTTGATGAGCTGAAAAAGAAGGACCAACGAATCGTCGAACTCGAAAAGGCTATGGCCTCGGAGAAGAAGCGCAGGGAGGACGTCGAGTCCAAACTGCGCGATGCGGTCAACACGAGAGCGGAGAACGAAAGGAAACGATCAGGCGAGAATGCCAAGGCTCGAACGCGTCTCGAACAGGCCGAAGTGGAGAAGGCGCAGGTCAGAGCTGAGATGGACGCCGACCGGAGACGCGGCGAGGCGCAGAGGGAAGAGCTCGTGGCGCAGTTGGAAGGCCTGCGAGACATGCTTCTGCAAGCGTCGGCGCACTATGGCAAGCTGGTCTCGGAAACGGTATCCAAGGTCGCGCACGACAAACTACGGCACGAGTACAACTCGTTGCAATTTCATACTTTCCAGCTTGAGCGCAAGCTGGCCAACACGGAGTCGCAGGTGGCGGAGCTGGCACGTCTCATACGCCAGAGCCAAGATGCGAACGGCCTGCTCGTGGATGAGCTGCACGCCGCCGAGGAGGACAGGATTTGGTACATGGGCGCATTGGAAGACACATTGACAAATCTCCGCAGCGCCCACGTTGACTCCACACACGCCCTACTCGCCGATACTCTGGCCACATCACGGAAAGAACACTTACTCTCCGAACTCGAGATCCAGGAGGCTCTTTCCTCTGGCGAGAGCCGCTCCGCCAAATTCTACGCACGTCTGACCAGCGAGCTCGCAGCGTCATGCGCTGCGGTGCGCGCAGACCTCGACGCGGAGCTACTTGTATCGCAGAACAGAGCAATCGAGTTGCAAACAGCGAAGGCCCTCCAGGACGTTACGAGTGCGGATCTGCAGGCAGCGCGGACCGAGTTGGAGTCGACGAGGAAGCAACTCGAGGAGGCCTCCAGCTCGCTGAGCGCTGTTAAGACGAGGGAGGCGGCGCTCGCGCAGGAAGTCAAGGAGGTCAGGTCCCAGAACAAGGAACAGACGACGGCCCACAAACAAGCGCTCCAGAAGGAAAAGGAGACGTCCAACAGACTCGCGTCGGGCATGCAGCAGAGCAAAGTGGCAGAGGAGGAGCTCAGGGCAGAGATCAACCAGTAAGTCATCACCTCCCGATACTTCGCCCTCGGGATTTGTCGACCTGTGCTGACGTATTTGTGTGTGTTTGCAACTTTCAGGTTGACGGTTGACCTGACGGACGCTGAGCGATATCGAGAAGCCTATCACAACCTCGTCGACGAGGTCGGAGTGCTGGTCGCGCGGAACCAGCTCGCCGAGAGCGAAGCCAACAGACTCAGCCAGTTCAACGCCGAAATTCTAGCCCACAACAACCCCGCACAGCGCATCGTGTACCTCGATCGCGTCCGCCGCGAGTTGGCCGAAGCCAAGCAGGTGCGTTCTTGTCATTTCACTTTTGTCCCATGTCGTGTACCGTGGCACGTTACTGCACTGCACCACTGTAGCAGCTCTGTCTCACGACGTGACGCACTCAGTACCCAGTACCCACTCGTTTACTCACATGTGATACTGATACCCTTTTTGTTTAGATGCTGATCGTCGCAACGCGCGAGCGTGACGCGGCGAATGCACAGATCGAAGGACTTCGTCGCGAGCTCAGCTTGTATCTCTCCGTGCCTGCCGAGGGCAAACCACGGACGATGATGACCCGCGTCACGCGCATGCCCCTCGTCGCCACGACGCAGAGCGAAAACATGAATCCGATCGCCGCACCGCCACCGGCGCGGAGCGTCGGCCTCGATGGGGTCTTCGAGAAGCATCTACCGCCACTGGCGGAAGATGAGATGACGCTGGACGAGATTATGTAGAGCGGCGGGGCCTACGCTCCAGTTAGGACTGGTAGTATATATAGTATGGATCTACGACTATTTCATGTGCTCTGACATTGCATTATCTTTGTTGCTATCATCCGCCCACGATTTTATCAATTTAACGTCACTTTCCTAGTTTTACAGCGCTGCATCAGTCTCTAACCTCACTGGCAAACATATTCCCCGGAACTTTGAAACGCTTCGCATTTTTTGGAAAAGGTATTTCGCGTCGTGGAAAGAGTCGGAAATTGAAGGTGTCTCCGCTCCATCAAATTTCCCGTCCATTCTTTCTTCTCTAGCACCATCACAGTATCAACTTTCGTATCTACGCGTTCTATTAGCCTGAGGACAAGTGCAGCAACGCGGACGAAAGCGATGTTTTAAAAACCACCGCTGCGGCTAGCTTTATCTAGTACAGAGCATCGTCGGACCAGATTCTTGAGAACTAGATGTGATTCGATAATGCATTTTAGTGTATGCCCCCAAGAATCAAACGATCCGTGGGCATGTACAGCGGCGAGTTTCTTTTTCACACTCGGTTCTTAGTTACTATGAAATGAAAGCTCTTGGGACAGGTACGTGGCCATAGTTTACGCGGACGGTCAAGTGGGAGCAGACGGGGTATTTGGTTCAAGTTGTCACCATCAGTAAATACTGTGTATGGTGAATGGGCCATAGGATACGGCGGCGCTTGACCGAACCACGCCCGACCTCAGAGAAGACCATCAGTGATCCCTCGGACGTTGGTCGAAAAGAAGAGTCCATGTGAATTATCCCTTGTCAATATCCTAGGACCACAGGAAAAGGAACATAATAACGATCTAACATTCTATACTCGCGTTGCCCGAATATCGAAGGTCTATAAAAAAAGTACAAACAGATGATAAACATAATATCCATAGTGTCATGTCATAAAATGTCCTATCCAGTGAATAGACGAGCTACCAGGTAACACGTACAACCCACAAAGCGCTACACGACATCCCTCAGCATGGCGACAAAGCATTCGAAGAAACGCGATGAAACTCACTATGATGCTGGTCAAGCCGACGAAGGCCAATACAAATGTCATGTACGCCTTTGCAGCCGTAACACCACCCCCGGGTTTGAAAGTATCGACAGACTGGCCGCCACCCAAGATTCCAGCGAGGAGCAAGCCCTGTCACAAAGTCAGTGAACGGTGTTCCGATTCAACAGAAGATCGCCAAAGACGGACGTTAGACACGACCCAAGCGAGCAGCACCTAGACAAAGACGTCATGTCAGCAAACGCAACGTGCCAAGGCAACGAAGTGTACTGACATTCGTTCGCACGCTAGCGTAGTAATCCTTTGCAGCTTGCTCTTTTTCAAAAGCAAGGACACGGCCATCGTCCGGACGTATCACGGGTGCCCGGTACTTCAAATTGCTGGTCGCCTCATCGTAGAGTGCGTTGGCATCGGCCTCCTCGGTGATCATCTCGACGTCCACGCGCGATTGCGAGTCTTGGATGACAACGCCCAAATCCATTTCAACCGTATCTTCCCCTTTTGTTCCCCATGAGATCTAACGACTTGATCAGCGGCACGGAAAAGGGTACGATCAAGTCACACGTACGTCATCTAGGTTGGCAAATGCATAGCTAATATATACAGTCAAAGCTTAACGCAGCGCGGGGCAAAGATGAGAGTTCACTTACATGTTGAGAATATTGATATAAGTTGGAGATAATAGCAGGTAAGGTATAAAACTAGTGAACATGTGCCACGGGTCGAGGGCTAGGAAACTAGCCACGGTATAGACTGCGCAACGGAAACATTGGACTCAGTGAACTGTGTCTGGAGTAGGAATGTTGAGCTTCACCTCCGTAGGTCACTACTATGCTAAACCACATTATTTGATACGCAGTTCCTCCTTGCTTTGCTGCTTGAATTGCACACTCCACTGCAGCATAAAGGAGGTAGACCATGAGAATTGCGAGGATAATCGCAACTGTCTTGTACTTCCATTTCGCCCTAAACCCGGTGTGAGTCAGAAGGTCACAATTTACTCTGAGATAGCTCACGATCGTGGTTTGTTGCCCATGGCGAACAGGAAACAAGCGATGACGATGGAAGCTAAAAGGTACTAAGAATGAGTATAGATGAGTTCGAATAATACCTGCTGATGGAGAAGCAATACCTGTACAACAGAGTTTAAGTAGCGGATAGAGTGCATATGGAAGTCGGCCGACTCGAGGGATGAGGATAGGATCACAAAAAATAGATAGAAGTTTCCCTTTGTCGAGGCGCAGTTAGAATCGTCAGCGTCACCTCCAACGAGCCGCTCATTGATGATACTCACGATAGCAAACCAAGAGGCAATTAGATTGATGACATTGTAGAACGCTTGAATCGAAAGCGCCACCTTACGGCTGAAGCTATGTCCCGAGGACAACATCTGTCCAATGTGCGCAATGGCATAGGCCGCAGCGAAAAACGACCCATTGAGCCATCGCCTGCGCTGGTTGATGAACTCGGGAAGACCGTCTGGGACGTCCGTTTCTCCGACCGCACCCTTGACATATCGAAGAACCCTGAGCGCGATATATTCAATACGAAACCGAAGAAAGGAAGACGTCGGGCTTTTACCAATTAGAATTAGCCCTTGCGACGAGCTCAAAGCACAATATTCGCTATGAAGGGGCTCAGCACGCACTCTACGTGATCTGATGGTGACATACATCCTCAGCGAGATCTGTTCCCGCCTGTCAGTCCTATCGCCGTAGAACAAGACCATTTAACGCACACATGTTAGAAGTGAAAATGTCTGTATCTCTGCCATGTAGAACCTCCCCCTTGAAGTACGAGGCTAACGGCCCTTGCCCCGTCTTGTCGTTCTGCAACGCATGATACCTATACGCAGAGAAAGCACCGGGCTATCACGGACACCCTTAAAAGATGGAACGTCCAAACTTTCATAGTAACCCACCAGGACACCGATATAGCCAAACAGGCTCTCGGTGGGTTTGTCCAGAATGTTGCTGACTTTGTACTCAAAGTTCTGAGCCGCGACTGGGGAGGACCGCGATCTTCAGTCCAACCCAACTCACCAATCAGACGTGGGACGACTTACCTAACGGGTTTAACAACGCAGACCAGTTTTTGCCTTTATACGCTGCTATCTCGCCGCATGCACCACCCACGTTCGAATTCAAGTCAAAAGCCTTCCACAGATAATAAAGACTCTTATGACTTGGTCTGGTACCCACGTCAAGAAGTACGCATACATTTGGCTGCGCTCACTTCTTAGCATTCGTCCAGAGTTAACCTCTGTAAAGGACGTCTTACCTGCAAGAGAGAACCGAAAGCATTGAAGAACCACCGGTGACTGTTGATCTTCTTCTGATTCCGTTCCTTCATACAGAAGATGATTTGCGTAGGCACAATACCCTTGTCGGGATACTTGAAGTGCAAGTTGGGGTCAATCCCAAATGACGTTGTATACTCGAATAAGTGCGCGGTGACTGGCTTATGATTGATGACGTTTCGCATGTGACCGCCAGGTTGATACACGCCAAGCAGAGTCAAAACATCGAGAACACGTGGGTGTACTTTCCGACGACCATCGGCAACGATGCAGACAACCACCTTGGGCGGAGGTTAGCAGGGCAAGCTGACGTATATGCCGGAACTCACCTTCTTCCACGCCTCAACGCCCCATGTATGCGAGTTTTTACGCGTGCATAGGTGTGCAATATTACGCATGACGCCGTATAATGTCCGGCAGAATAAGATCTCGTCTTCCTGGGAACCGATTTAGTCTCGCCGTTCAGGTTCACGCACAGATTTCAACGGCTCACATTGTACATGGTTATGCAGATGAACAACTCGGTACGTCGGTGCATCTGATTTTGGCGTAAAAAGTGGCCATTCCTCTCAAAATCATCGGGATCGCATGTCACTGCCGTGTACCTCGCCTTCATCACCTCAGGGTGACCGGAACGCGGTAACACAAGCTTCGGAGGTACTGGCAGGTCCAAAACAAGATTGCCGTTCGTGAGCGGTACGCGCTTTGTTGTCTTGTTCCGCCGTGCAACGCGTCCAATCGGGGCAGGTCCAAAGTGACGCGTCTCGACGGGCGTCTCGGGAACATCAGACATGGTAGACGGGAACACTACACGACGCGGGTCGGCAAAGACGTTCTGGTCTTTGGGCTTCTCCTCCAGCGCTTGGTTCAGGAAGGCATCGCCTTGGTTGAGTGCCTTGGAGAGAAATTGCTGGAATTTGCTCTTTTCCTTGGGTTTCTCTTTTTTATCGTCCTCTCCTTTGCCATCCTCTTCGTCTCCTTCCAGGGTCTCTTCGTCGTATTCTTCATCCTCCATACCTCCCGACCCACCCGTATATTGGGCCGTACCCGTTGAGTGAGTGTCGGCGTAGTAAGATGTCCCAGTATGGTTTCGGCTGACATCGCTGACTACTTCGTAGCTGTCATCACCAATGGCGGGCGTGGGAGAACGAGAATGAGGGATGGTATAAGAAGGAAGAGAGTTCCTCCCAGATGCATATGCTTCAGTATCGTGACGAAAGTGGTCAATGGGGGAGAGAGGCTTCAACGGGGAGCGGCGCTGAACGATGCGATTCATGGGGGGTGTAAGAGCTTGTGATTGGAACTGGTCATACGAATTATGCTGAGGCAGGTGAGCTGGATTGGGCCTTGATACCAAACCAACGGTAGGTTCGACGGCTCTTTCCTGTGAAGGGGCAGGCAACTGCGAGACCTGCCATTGAGATGCTGTGGCACTGTTCACGGGTGAAGGTCCCCTGTTACTAGAACCCGCACTTCGGGAAGTCGCAGCGGAGAGCTGTGAGGGAGGACGTGGCGGATGATGATGATAGCTGTGGAGGGTTTCCTCTCCTGACACGATGGTACTGGCACGACCGTGACTGGAAGATGATTCTAGGGAGCCACGCCGGAAAGCACTACTAATATATGGGGGCATGGATTGCTGGCGATGAGACCGCGAGCCGTCCGAGAAAGGATCTTCTTCCTCTTCGGTAAAGCCCACATCATCCCACTGGAGAGCCTCTCCTGAGTCGATTGTGGGGAGACGTGGCGGCTGCTGAGACAATGGGCGGGTACCAGCTTGAAAACGACTGGCTTGGCTGATCTTGGACGGCGCCGCGTAATCCGTCGCCACCGTGTAAGAGGTGTCACTTGATGCTATTGACGGTGGGCGTTCATATGGTTGTGTATGCGCGCCCGCACTTGAGAGGGGATGTGCGGGATTGGAACCCGAGGACGGAGCAGAAAAACGACTTTGAAGCTTTGTGACAGCTTCAGCGATTGAATCAAAAGTTGGGACACTGGGCGGCTGGGAAGATGAAGAGCCCAAAGCGTACTGGAGCGTCTTGGAACCTCCCGAAGGAGAGTGTCCTTGAGACGGTATCTGCGGTTCTTCAATGTCGTAATCGTCATATTCGCCGTCCTCGTCTTCCTGGTAATCGTCGTCGTCGTCGTAGTCGTCGTCGTGAAGGGAAGGTGCCGATGACGTTCCCTGGACGTATCTGTACGAAACCATCTTCCTTGCGCCAGCCATGGCTTGGCTTCTTGAACAGGAAGCAAATGGGATGCTAGGCCGTGTCGCCTTGGATGTACTCTCCTCGGGAGCGGAACTCTAAGTCGGCCAAGATGGGCCCTAGATGTTCACGGGGGTCGGCGTCCGCAGTACGCGCCGCTTAGACCCCATCACGTGACCGCGTGTTGTGCGGATTTGTCCTGTACGTTCCAAGCCGATAAGCCGATCCTGTAAGCATCGCTCCGTGCGGCGACTTCATTCAATGACACTGACACTAAATTAAGGTTAACACGTCCCCACCAGCATGGCAACTTCATAAGGTGATAATACACCCGTGCGCTCCGTATGTCTTGCCGGTGCTATCAACGACCTTTCTCGCCACGCCCCACACCAAGTTCGTGACGCTGTAGAGATATTATTTGTACTACTACAGTATTACAAATATCACACTCTCCGTGACTGGGCTAACTGGGAAGTATCACGGTCAGGGAAGCGATATCAATGACTCAATGACTATTTTTCTTCTGTTTGGAATATATGTTCGCGCCATCGTTCAGGTTAATGACACAGAGACAACGAGGGCGAGTCAGCAACCCGGAAGGTGCGCACACATTCATCACTATGGCCCACCATATGTGTGATGTTAGCCCCTGCTTGGTGCGTCTGCGTTGGCTCTTCGGCTTGCGCAAAGACATGACCGCCTCTACACGGACATCCACCGTGGTACGCAGTTTGAAATTTTGGTATCG
>Ga0307510_10001081_pt1 | contig 28994 bp, 25 predicted proteins | sample 12_EM_MG_FD_207224 | JGI IMG/M metagenome (GOLD analysis project Ga0307510, IMG submission 207224) | Populus trichocarpa ectomycorrhiza microbial communities from riparian zone in the Pacific Northwest, United States - 12_EM | ecosystem: Host-associated > Plants > Roots > Unclassified | place... | reverse complement strand
GCTGCCGTCCGGTTTTTCTCGGAGATCTCCATATTCGCAGTTGTTCACGGGGACTATTTTCAAAACACCTACACCAGAATCCTGGATCGCCTAACCGAGCTTGGCAAGAAAGGGAAAGAAAAAGCGGTTCTTGCGATTGGGCACTTCGCGGTTGTGTTTCCTTCGTCCCATAAACCTATTGTCGACGAGCTTCTGCAAGCTCTTTTCGCTTTCCATGAGAACAGACAGGTTGAGGTTAATTTTGCTGCCGGTGAAGCCATTGCCTGCCTCGCCGGGGGGTGGCAGAGCAAATCTGTTCGCGGAAAGGTGGATATTGCAGGATATGAAAACACAAAACCTACCGAGGGCCAGGCTGAGGAGAGGCTCGGGGAAGTTCTGAAAACGGTGGTTGGCATGATGTCTGATACAAAGCCTAGTTTGAGGAAGGCTGTGTGTGTCTGGGTGCTGTGCCTGTTGGAATACTGCGGAGAAGAGCAACAGGTGAAGTCCAGGCTTGGAGAAATGCAAAAGGGGTTTAGGGGATATTTGGTGGACAGAGACGGTATGCTTGTGCCATTTTCCCAAGTACTCTAGATATCTAACGAGTGGTTTTGGCGGTTGAAATAGAGCTTGTACAGGAGACCGCAGCGAGAGGACTAACAATGGTTTACGAAAAGGGCGACAAGGAAACCAAAGATGATCTTGTCCGAAATCTCGTTTTATCTTTCACGGGTGAGAAGACTCGTACCTTGACCGGAAATGTTTCGGCGGAAACCGAGCTGTTCCAGCCCGGGGCATTACCGACTGGGGATGGGAGTATCTCTACCTACAAAGATGTTCGTCCTCTACATATTTGGTTCTTTTGTACTAGCTTGCGGCCTTGACTGACACATTTGGTACAGATTATGTCCCTTGCTTCCGAAGTTGGTGATCCGAGTTTGGTGTACAAATTTATGTCACTTGCTCGCCATAATTCTCTATGGTCCTCACGGGCAGCCTTCGGTCGCTTCGGACTAGGAAGTATTCTTTCCTCTTCTGACGTCCTGAAGCACAACCCTAAATTATACCCAAAACTTTATCGGTACCGCTTCGATCCTAACCCCAATGTCGCTCGCAGCATGGAAGACATCTGGAAGGCCCTGGTCGGGAGTGATGAGAAAAATGTATTGGAGGTACAATTCAGCAATATAATCGAAGACCTGCTCAAATGTGCCGTAGGGAGAGAATGGAGGACTAGGGAGGCGAGCTGCAATGCTCTTGGAGAGCTCGTTCAAGGAAAGAAAATTGAGGAGTACAAACCGTACTTGGAGAAAATCTGGAGCACATCGTTCCGAGTTCTTGATGACGTTAAGGAAAGTGTTCGGATCGCCGCGATGAAGCTTTGCAGAGGGTTGACACAAACGATGGTTCACAATGTCGATGTGGCCTCAGGGGGGAGTCGGAAAGAGGCCGAGGCTATTTTAGAGAGTGTTATGCCATTCTTGATGGGCGGAAGAGGGTTGGAGGCGGAGGCCAAGGAAGTCCAGTTGTTTGCATTACGTAAGCTTAGAACCTCCCTTCCTCAGAGAGTCGAGTGATTTACTATGATTACAGCCTTGGGGTCCATTCTTCTGCGTTAAGAATGAGCTAATGGTATTTGTTAAAACTAGGAGCTCTTCTCCAACTTGTGAAGACTGGAGGGCCGGCACTTCTTCCTTATATTTCAGACCTTGTGGATAAATTTGTGCAGCTCTTGAGTTCCCTTGAGCCGGAAGTGGTCAATTATTTGCATTTAAATGCAGATAAGTACAATACCACTGGTGGCGATGTGCGTTCTAGCCTCTACCGTAGGAAATTTGGCTAATACGCGATGCAGATTGACCGTATTAGACTAGCCCAGGTTCGGGGGTCACCAATGATGGATGCCATTGAGCGATCCTTGGATCTATTGGATAAGGACACTATGAAGACCTTCGTACTTGGATTCCAGAAGACCATAAGGAAAGCATTAGGCTTGCCATCTAAGGTATGTTGCCTCCGTGTCTTAGCTGTTCTATATCACTTACCACTAGGTAATTATTAGGTAGGATGCAGCCGCATTATCGTGACCCTGGTGGTCCGACACGGGTTCATCACCAAGCCCTTTGCGGATGAGCTCCTCAAAACTGTACAGACTTCGATACGCGATCGCAATGAGACAGTGATGGCAAGCTATGCTAATGCTGCAGGCTATCTCTGTCGGTTAGCTAGCGACGAAAAAATATTGGGCCTTGTGGGATATTCTAGAAAGCTATATTTTGAGGGCGAAGACGAAGGGTCTAGGGCACTAGCTGGTGAAGTGGTTTACGCCTTGTGTAAAAAGTGCGTATCCGATCGTCCCTTAGTATCCTCATTTCTAACTGCATTAGCGCTACGGATCGGTTTAATTCTCTGGTTGTGGACATATTACCCTTTATTTTTGTCGGGAAGCATGACCCACACGCCCCCGTAGCTGAAATATTCACAAAAGCCTGGACGGAAAACACCGGTGGGACAGGCGCAGTCAAACTTTATCTCAGGGAGATCATTCCACTAGCGCAGACCCATCTTTCCTCTCCGCGATGGGCGCTCAAGCAAACAGCAGCGTTATGCTTGGCTGATGCATGTAAATCAATCGGCAAGGACGTTACGACCGATCAGGTGGACCTGTTATGGCCTGTATTGGTATCGGCAACTTCGGGAAAGAGTTGGGATGGGAAGGAGGCTGTTCTTGATGCTCTTGTTGCTCTCGGCGTGAATGCCGTCCAATATTTCGAGAAGGACCAAGCTAAATTGCGAGAACTATCAACGGTACGTGCGAGACCAGTGTTTTCTCCATTGCTTCAATAATTAACTATATACGAGTAGATTGTGTTGAGAGAGGCAAAACGTAAAAATGCTGCGTATAGAAGCATCGCGCTAAAGAGTCTGGGTGACTTTGTCAACGGTTTTGCAGCCTTGAACCTTTTCGAGGAGGCATACGATATTGTTATAGATTCGATTAAAGACGAGTCTGAGGATACGATGGATGTTGACGTCGCCGGCGGCCGTTCTCTGAAAACTATGTAAGCTTATTTACTCTCTGTGAACGCATCTGCCCGCGCACTGGGCGACTAACTGACATTTGTCGGCGCAGAGAGGAGACTACTTTAGCAAATGGCCTGGTTACACTTTGCCAAGCTTTCAGGCCAGACCCTGGTTCTAAAGGTTTGACCTCATACCTACCCCGTCTAACTCCATATTAAAATCCACTACAGGAGCAAAAACCCGTACCGATGCCTTAAAGGCCCTGGAGTTTATCCAAGCCAAGCTAGCGGGCGCCAATTACGATCTTAAAATACGCGGAATTGAAGGTATAACAACTGTTCTCCGTCGTCTTTCCTCAACTACACTGGGAGAGAAGGACTGGAACGACATTCTCGGTAAAGCTTGGTCTCAGGTCAACCAGTGTCTCACCGATCGAGGCAATGAGAACATCCGTATCAAGGCTGCGGAAGCCACCACGCAGATGCTCAAGCTGCAAGGGCACGGAAGCTTGTGGAGCGACGTGCGTCTGGGTCTTCAACAGGCATTGGCTGATGAGCGCTCACCGATGGTTCGTCAGGCGTTGGGAACTGATTTTGAGCGGTTTATACGGGAGGGGTAATTGATGATTATACATAATATTATGATATCTGAATTTTCCCGTTCAAGGGCTAATATACGTTTCCGCTATTGCTGGGATTCTCGCTTTCTTTTTACACTCTTTGTGCTTACAGAGTTCGCGCTAGTCCAACTGATATCGTAGTAGTAAACTCTAACTTATACCCTCTCCTTAAATAAAACTGCCACGATACCGGCCTTTTCTGTTAGTTTGGTTTCATGGGTCTCTCACGTTTCCCCCTTATAAGCCCCTCCGGCGATGACTCGGAAACCCCCGGTATAGGCGTATTTTCTTTGTGCGGTCTCCCGCAACTCTCCCGCTAATTACCCTACGGCAATGCCTGGACTGAAGAATATATCCCGAAGGTACCGAATTTCCCTACGCCCCAGTGAATACCAGTCAGTAAGATTACCACTAAACTAGAGTACACAAGACAAAGGACCATCCTCAACAATCCAGCCGGTCTCTCAACGGCGGTGCACCAAACACCGGCCCCCCGCTCGAGGGCTACAGGTCCCCCAAACCAACTACCTCCCTCCAGAGCCTCATCAACAGAACAAGGCATTCCCTCCCGAACACCCGTGAGGATCGAGCCCACAAGCGGTAAAGTGTGAGGTATTAGAAGCTGCAAGAGGCGTGAGGGGAGTATGATGTAATGAGGTTTTCCTAGAAGGGCGGGGTAATTTGGATACCATCATGGAGGGGGGTTGGGTTGTGGGTTCCTCAATGGTTATGAATAGTCTTTCCCACCCGCCTTTTTGTTTACGCCCAGAGGAGAGCATTCACCGTTCACAGCAAGGAATTATCTCTTGCATCTCCTGATAGGCTTCAGAAATTTGTATCCGGAGTAGTGGGGCAGAATATGCGGCGCTGTGGGCTTGTCGGGAATACTTTGTCAAGGCACCAATTCTGCTGAGCTTAAGTCACCAGCCGCGCCGAAGAGACAGAGTTGATTCACCCAAAAAGCTATTGCAGGAAGTGGGTGTGATAGGTGACTACCTTACCAAAACTATCATGGTCCTGCGGAGCCCGAGGTTCCGTAAATTTCCAGGTTCTACCCAGAATGGAGTTTTTTTTTTGGGTTTTTTTTGGGTTTTTTTGGTTTGGATAAATGCCACGTTTAACTTTAGGGAGAGTTCTGGTGGCCTGATCCTTAAAATAAAGGTCTCCATTTTAGCGTGGTTTGCTCCACTCGAGTATTGTATTTTCCCTAATACGGTGCATGCCCGCATGAGGGTTGTTTTCGAGTGAGACTCTGTGATTGCGCTATCACCCGGAAGGCCTGGCTGTTTTTGCTGCTGGACTCTCTACGATACTGCTTTTTTTAATAAATTTATTTATTTAGAGGTTTGGGTGGCGGGATCCATCCCTACGCCCACTACGTGGTCTCCGGAAGTGGTTTTTTTGATAAAACTCATGTCCTTTTCCTTCCGGATTTTGGTGAGCGATGGGGGGGTCTCCCCCCCTGCCGAATCTAGTATGTTGCTCATTACCCCTCAGGATCTTGAACCCTTTTCTTCCCCCTTTCCTACCATGAGCATATAGTACACTAGTGTCCAATGGAGGTGGAATGTATCATAATATTATCATGCAAAAGCTTTAATTTTGCCGGGTACTCGGAAACCCCCGGGTATATGCGTATTTTCTTAGTGCGGTCTCTCCCTCCCTAAGGCCATGCCATGATTGAAAACTATATCCCACCCCCCCTAGAAACGAGAAGGCACTGAAATTCTCTAATTATGTCGTAGTGAATACCAGTCAGTAAGATTACCACTAAACTAGAGTTACGTAAGGCAAAGGACCATCTTCAACAATCCAGCCTGGCTTCTAACGGCGGTGCATCAAACACCGGCCCTCCGCTCGAGGGCTACAGGTTTCGCCACTCGCAAATCCCCCACCAAACCAACTATCCCCCTCCAGAGCATCATCAACAGAACAAAGCATTCTTCCCCAAACACCGTTAGGGAGTTGTGAGTGCTGTATGCCGAAAACTTACCGGCTGTGGATCTAACTGGTTAGACTGGTGACTACTGGCTCTTAGCGGCAGTGACAGCAACCACAAACGTGTCTGACCTTAAGATTTGTGTTGCAAGGGCTGAACGTATGATTCCCACTAACCCTACTTAATCTTGCCTACCGGTATGCACTTCTTGCTAACTTACTGGTATGTTGTAGAGGTGGGTGTTTATGGATTTATCTTTATGCGCGGTATTGTGGCCTTAACCTGAATCATCCGATCACTTCAACTAATGGAGGCTTACTAGATGGCTAGTGGATATCAACTATCCTCGATGGCCAGCGATACCTGAGGACCCGGGAGTGCCATGATGCCGAGCGGCATGTGCAAGCACAATTAAGTGGAAAGGAAAAGGATTGTAAACAGACTTTTGCCACAGGGTCTAAGGCATTATTGTTTGCCAAGCGTGAGGATAAGAGCGAGACTTAGCTGCCTTTGCTGGAGAAGGCGTGCGCTAAGGCTCATGGCGATTACGGTTCGATTGATGGAGGCTGGACTGGGTAAGCTTTCACTCTTCTCCTGTTCCTAGCATGGTAATAGTGGGCTGCCTGACATACGGAGTAGTGAGGGGGTTGAAGACTAAAACGGGGGTGTTACAAGTGAATCATATACTTGTGGCACCCTGGATAAAGCTAGGTTCTGGAAGGAAGAACTTCTTCAGGTAAGGAGGGATTCCTTGTTTGCAGCTGGTATGTTGGGCAGTGCAGCGGCAGAGCGATCCGGAATTATTTCGGGACATGCCTATTGGGTCCTTAAGGAGAGGGAGGTGAAAAGGGAGCGATTTGTCTTTATTAGGTATGACCCTTATGCTCGAAATGTCGATCAGATATTAATTGTCTTAGAAACCTATGGGGATCTGCCGAGTGGAGCGATGGTTCGAAAGAGTGGACAGCTGAATGGATGACACTCTTGTGGCGTCGCTTCGAAGACGACGGTGTCTTTTGGATGCCATGCAAACTAAACCTATCTTCTTGGGGGTTTTCTCTAGCTAACAGCAGATAATGACTTCTTTCACAAATTGGGTCGGGTCGATCGTACCCGCCTTTTCGACCCTAGCTGGACCGTCACAAACTGCTAGATCTAAGTACTAGTGCCGTGGGCAATGGAATATCGCCCCACCCGGTTCGAAGCTAACCTCATCACAAAGGGCCCCGTAGTCATTGACCTCTCCCAACTCGATCACCCCTACTTCCACGGTATCGCAAGACAGTATTCTTTCAACCTCCACTTCCGTGTCTAGAAGGAAGGTGAGACAGAATACATCACCCGCTCGCGATCAAACGTCGACATTTCCCGAAGTGTGAACGCAGAACTCGGGCTGGAGCTAGGAAAGTACATCGTCATCTTCAAGATCACTGGTGAGAGGGGCCGCGCGGCGCCGACCAAAAACCAGGCCGTCCTTAAGACGAGGAAATACAATAGGAAGAAATTCTTGCAAATTGGGATGAGTGTGATCTTGCCTTCTCCAAGGCTACAACAGAACCCGAGGATGAGGAGGTCATCACCGAGATGGCTACACGAGCAAGGAAGAGGGAAAAAGAGTTTACTAAAAAGGCCAAAGCCGAGGGAACTGATCCATCCGAACATGAAGGTGCCGGCGCAATCTGGGGTGGGGTCGCAACAGGGTAGGGACGTAGGGGGCGACCCTCTAAGTCCGTCTCCTCGGGCAGGATAACCAAGCGATCACGAAGAGTAGATAAATTTCTCCTTGTTTGGAGAATGGGAGGGCTATTGTTTTGCTTCGGAGGATGGAGGGTCCCAATAGGTTTGGGGGGGGGTTCTATTGTACTTTGTTTGGTTTAGCTACTTTTGCTCTCTTATTCGTTTCGATTTTGTGTTGAGCCGCCTTGACGGAGTGTTGCTGTTTTGATATCTGACCTATTTAGGATACCGGTAACTTAGTTGGTTAGTAGCTAACGTAGGTCGATAGTAGAAATTGTTTATTCTGGATGACTCGAAGTGTTGTAGTGTATCTCGCGAGCCTTCGTCCTGACCCGTATAGTATCATACGGTAGGGTATTTCGTCCCACACTTGTCTCGGTGGTGTATCATATACTATCACTCGTATCTGGCTCTCAATACAAGTCGTTTAGTAAGTATACCGAGTCCAAAACACACCAAAATTGCTGGTTTTCGAGCTATCATATGATAACTCAACCACCATTGATGAAAACAGCATGAAAGAAATTAAAAAAGCAATTTTCTCTAATGGCATCCATACAAAAAAATATGGCATTTTTTTCCTTCAATTATCCTACAGTAGTGAGGAGTAGAATGCCTCTGCTCTCAAGGTACCTGCCAAGACCAGGGCTTTTGTATGAGAAAGATACATTTCAACACACCTTACCCAGCTCATGTACCCACAGCTCTCTACAAGCTTGAGATAAAAAACTGAGATAAATATATGTTATACTTCAGACATGATATATTTTTAAAAAAAATTCCCAAAGCTGAGTTCTATGTTGTCCGCGGAAATATAACGGCTCGGGAACCAGCAATTTTGGTGAGTTTTGGCCTCCGTATACTTACTAAACGACCTTGCTCTCTGCTCGAAATTTGGGGTTAGCCTCCTAGAATCTCGTCCTGATACTATCTTAACCGGAATAACCACAGAACAACGAGTATAATAACGGGGCCGAAAAAAAAAACTCTTCATTCATCTGATACTTCTAAACCCTTCCGGTGTCAAGACTTGGAAAGCCTCGAACGAGACCAATTAGCGTGATGGAGCAGCGAAGCTCCTGCCAGGACGGGAAGACCTCAACCCCGCTATGCCGAACAAAGGTCCCCTAACACGACTTAACACTAACACCGACTATGCGAAATCTTTCCTATAGTATAATCCTCAAAAAACCTCCCTGCCGCACTTAGAGGGATTCACACAGGCACCCCCGCATATACTCCCTGCTAACTGCCCCCTCCCTCCAGATTACTTCCACCTCCCTCCCAAGATTCAATAATACCACAGCCTGGGGGGCATTGCCTTCTTCTCTTCCAATTCAATTTCCCTGTGGGCCCCCGTGTCTATGGCACTACAGTTCCGCCTCGGTGTGCAGCGTAGTTTTGTAGTTATAGCGGGAATGCCAGCCGTATATAGCTTTTAGTGCTCACATTCTTTCTTTTCCATAATAGTACGGGGGTTGGGTTGGGGTTAATCACTATTTCTTACAGATACATTCTGAATTTTGGTTATTTTTTGTTTTTTGGTATATTACTCTTTGGTTTCTTACAGGAAATGTATGTGTTATATACCAAACAGCGATTTGCTTTGGATATTTCCTTTCATCCGTCGGTGGCTGTTGTAGGAGCGACCTCGCGATGCTTACCGAGACTGGATGGATGGATCGAGCGTAGGATGGCCGAATCTCTAGATTCATTCAAGACTAGAGCACTAAACATGAAACCACGCTTCTACACTTGAGTAAGCGATTTTCATAGTTAACCGGTGCCTCTCCACCCACCCATCCATCCATCACTTTACTAGGTGCAACAATTGCTCGCACTGGAGCTTACTAAACCGGGCGTGAGGATATTACTGGATCGGAAGGAGGTCAACCCCAATGCACCTGCCAAAGATGGTGGAACACCGCTCTCGTTGGCTGTACGGGAAGGAAATGGGGAGGTCGTGAGGATACTGCTAGAACGGAACGACGTCAACCCCAGCACAGCCGACCACTCTGGCCGGACAGATGCCTCGTGGGCTGCCCGGAATGGGTATGACATAATTGCAAAGTTGATCCCACCCTTAGCTATGCAGCAAGCCTGAGGCCAACAGACCCCTGCTCCCCCGAGCTATCTAATCCATCTGAACCCCCTTCTACAAGGATCCGCAAGTCCAAACACACAATTCTGAGTCCCTCTCGGCAATGCAAAAAATGAGGAGGCACAATCCTAAACCCACCACCACAAATATCTATCCTCACGTGGACTGATAGGTTATCGCAGACACAAAACTCAGACTAGATCCCTCGCCTAGAATTTCTCCTTATCTCATTGGCCCCTCAACCGCACCTCCTCATCGCTCACTCAAGTTAGAATTATGGGGTGAGGGTAACCAAACACCAACATCTGGAAGGAAAAGGACATGAGTTTTATCACCACTTCCGGAGACCACACGGTGGGCGCAGGGATGGATCCCGCCACCCAAGCCTCTAAATAATTTTTTTAAAAGCAGTAAGTTATCGTAGAGAGTCCAGCAACAACAGCAAAGCCTCCCGGTGATAGCACCATCACAGAGCCCCACTCGAAAACAACCCTCATGCGGGGATGCACCGTATTAGGGAAAATACAATACTCGAGTAGGCAAACCACGCTGAAATGGAGACTTTTTTTTAGGGATCAGGCCCTAAAGTTAAACGTGGCATTTATCCAAACAAAAAAAAAACTCCATTCTGGGTAGGAGCCTCGAAATTTATGGAACCTCGTGCTCCGTAGGACCATGATAGTTTTGGTAAAGTAGTCACCTGTCCCCCCTCCTGCAATGGCTTTTTGGGTAAATCAACTCTCTCACGCCTCCCTATAACCCCCTCCGCACAAGATAGCTCAGTGGCGATGACTCGGAAACCCCCTGTATCGGTGTATTTTCTTTGTGTGGTCTCCCGCACTCTCTCTCTGCTCACTCGAGTACCGGTAGGTTGTTCATAGTCTATATTAAAGTCTCTAATAGCCAGGTTGGGCCATCTAGGGAAACTCTGTGAATATATTATGCCTATATTTGGCCTTCACCCACTCGAATTACCTCTGTCCAGGGGATAGAACATTTCAGCACTACTTATAGTGGTTTAGTACCGGGGTGTCTTTTTTCCTTTTTCCTTTTTCCTTTTCGAAGAGTAATGATTACATCGACGGCATTTCGGTGTGGAGGTAACACATACGTACCTGCCACTCCCTGAGAAGATGCACTATTAATGGTCTCCGCTCGCTAAAGAAGACTGATACATAACTCACGATGCCTCTCCCCCCATTTCCCCATTTTGTTTTGTTACAAACAACCCTAGACTTCAGTGAAGCCCGGTCCGACCTGCACACTGGCTCCTTTTTCCCTTGTTTCGAACTCATTGTGGCATTTGTCACGAGGCTATTTAAGCCGTGTTCCTGAGTACGAGATGAATAATGCAACGAGTTCTCGGTATTGTCTCCCTTCGTCATCATGAGGTTTCCCTAATGTGCGTTCGTTACAGCGGTCAATGATCTGTCTTGTCCCGTTCCCTTTCTCCGTCCTGTACCGGTATACATCTTGCATGCTGCTTTCTTTGTTTACTAATCTTCCAGTTTTATTAGACAACTTCCCGAGCAAAGGTTTCCGGATTCCTGCCAAGCTCTGGGCTCCTATGCGTCAAGCAGTAATGTTGAAGTGCGTGGGGGACCTCCACTACCCCCCCTGCGTCACGGATGTCGTGTCCCAGGTTCTGGGTCAGGTACCTGTCCTGGGGGTTCCGCATATCCCAACACAATGCCGAGCACAAGTGTTGTGCCTTCCCAACCTCTCATAGATGCCCTAAATTGTGTTCATAATTCATGGTGGCCCGACATTCCTGAAGCTGGATTCAGTAACTCGAACGATGGTCTAGATTCAGAGTATGGCGGTATTTGGTCATCGCTAAACGGTCCTCTGAGCGAAAATGGATTTCAACAGCTGCCGGAGATCCCTCAGGCAGCGGGAGGCGAAAGTTTTCAGGACTTTTCTGCGGGAGTGATCCAAGGGTTGGAAGATTATGGCGAGGGCCTTGAAGTCTTTAATCAGCAGTCAAGTACACCCTCTGCGAAAGAAAAGAAAGCTTTCCCCCAACCCCCCCCGACGGTCCTCCATTCCACCGATTTACCATCCCTAGCATTTGTGGTAACAGGTCACCCGGTATTCTACGTCAACCCCCTCGCCCCCGCCCCGGTCCCCGCCCTCGCCCCCACCCTCGCGCCTAGGTCGAGGAAAGGCTGCTGGTACGCGTCCTTCTCATCCTTTTCGCTTGGAATTCTGACAATTTTTTATATCTTTTAGGGTATGCCGGGTATGATATGACGAAAGTCGTTCCTCAATGATTGAAATGGACGCAACTAACATTTATTATACAGCGTCGGAAAGTTAAATGCGATGAAGTTCATCCTAAATGCGGGGTAACTCCTCCGATTCATCCCTCTCCAGTGTTCCCAAGCGTCCCGTCCACCCTGTAGGCACCGCCAGGACTGCAGTCCCGGGCGTCCCGGGCGTCTGTCTCAAGCTGGTAGGGCAAGAGCGTCTATCCTTTGGGAGGGACTACTACCGTCTAAGAGGGTGACTGTAGGGCCCTACAGTCCTCCAAGGATCGGTAACTCCCGAATCGTACCTGTAGTCCTCACCCGTCATCTGCAGTCCTCGCCAATCACCTGTAGGGCCCGCCAGGCACATACAGGGCCCGCCCATCATCCGGAGTTACCCGGAAAATTGCGCCACCTGAGGCACCTGTAGTCCCCGCCAGTCTGTCCCGGGCTGTGGTCTGGATGGACGCCAAGATACCGGTCCGTCCCGGGCGCCCTTTCAGGTACTGTACTGCCGTCCGTCCCGTCCGGCCCCGAAGACGGACGGACTGGACGCTTGGGAACACTGCCCCTCTCCTCATTGACAAACTAGAAAATTAGGTTCTGATCTTGGATAGCACTGCATACGCCTGGAATTGGAATGTGACTACACCCGAAAATATACCTACAAGGATGACTCTCCGGCCAAGGAGCTGGAGAGAATCACAGATCGTTCTGGAAATCGTATGAATCTCTCTCTGATCTTTTTTTAAATTTCCTTACTTTGTGCTCTTGTGGTATCGGAAGTTTGTCTCCCTAACCTCTCACTTTCTTCAGCCGACCCTCACGGATTCCCCGGGAATGACTGGAGACCGGAAGACGGCCCGCATGTTATACCGGCATTCAGGTTTGCCGAATGTGTGCGCGACGCTGATCGAGAAATGCTCGCAGCCCAACACAAACCAGGATCCTTCTTTGTGGTAGCTACCTACCAGACTTTTTCAAGAGCAACTAGGAACTTCAGCCCAGGAATTCCGACCTGCTATTACACGGTGGGTCTGTCTGACCGGTTGCCTCCCCGAAATGTTCCAGTCTCAGTAACAATCAGGGAATTCCGCCGCACTGATCCGGGGGCTCTCCCTGGCATGTTGGCCAGTGTTCCCAACGGGCCAGGCCGCTCATAGGCCAACCTATAGGCCGTAAGCCAGGCCACTCCGGAGATGGCCTAGGCTGATATAGGCCGAATTCGAGCGGCCTGCGAAAGCCCATCAGGCCTGATAGGGGCCTATAGGCCCGGTGATTAGCTTTGGGAACATATCGCTTTAAGGATCTCCTGATCCCCCCACCTCTTTCAATTTCCGTGTCCTCGATTTTTTCTACAATTAATTTAATTGATTAATTAACTACTGTATCTAGTATTTTTGCTAATAGAGCGAAATTTTTCATGTATTTTCAATGCTACCTAGTAATCGGAGAGCATTAATTGTGAGTTCTTGCCGTGGACACTGCATCGTAGCTCTCTAAGAGTAGGCTGGCCTAGGCCATGTAGGCCGGCCAAGCTATATAGGCCAGGCTTTGCCGCGCCCTGGCCTACCTGGCCAGTTGGGAACACTGTCCGTGACTATAGTCAAAGCCAAAGACTTATGGAAGTATTTTAAGGAGAAAATAAGGCTCGTAGCAGAATGATCGGTTCAGTCTTATCTTAATACTTAGAGCACCTGATGACCTATTTAACCTTCTTGTAAGCATATCTTTTATTACTGTATATTGGTTTCATGGCATCATCATATATCACTCATAGTTTGTCGGCAGCCCCCCGCAATTCTCAGCAATCCCCGGCCGCCCCCCTCATTTATTTTTCCCCATGTGCCCGGCTGTCATTCCTAATACCTGCGGTCTGTGAACCCCCACAACCTGCAGTCTTTTCATACGCCGACAATCCCCCGCTCAATCCGGGCGGTTCGGAACACTGATTTTAACACGGTTTAGTATGGTATCAAGAGTTTTGTGGGGTCGCGTGGATCCACCATCAAAATTTGCACTATGCGGGGTGCGATCGGACAGACAGGGGTCAGAAAACGTACGTATCAGCATACATTTTCTTACCCCTGTCTGTCGGATCACCCACGCCCACCCCCGAGTATACAGTACTTGTGCTATGATACTCGCGGATAAGGATGTCGAGATTACCGTGCGGCCAGCCATCGTAGGTCACACTCTACGATAAATTGGCGGACTTTGTCCGAAGAGACTAAATGCCTCGAGCGCGCCGGCCCTGATAAGAAATTTTGCTCCCTAGTTTACCGTCTCCAGTGTTCCCAACCGCCTAGTCCGTCAGTTTTCGGGGGAGGACGGGACGGGCTACGGCTCTAGCCCGTCTTTTTTGGGGGGGAACTAGGACGGACTGCGCCCGGGAAGGTGGGGACCGGGCGGGATATAGGGGACTATAGTCCTACGATAGCGCTTGGGCATCCTGTACTAGCCACGCTGAAATCATACACCCCTAAACGAATTTTTTTCCCATCATGAGACATCACTCTTGCAGTCCCCGGCCGTTCCTGTTGTCGGTGGTGGGTTTTCAAGGGAATGGAGTCACTATTGAGACGGTTGGTATTGGTATGGGAACGGCAATGTAAATGGCTCTCATGTCTGGAATGACAGAATGGCAGGTATCTCTGGAACGTAGGCTGGCATGAGAGCGAGTATGGAATGTTGGAATGCTGCGCATCTGGAGGCTGCGCTGGACTAGGAAACTTGTATATATTGACCGCTGTTGTTGTTATGATTAGCGAGAGCAATACAGGACGCTATAAGGGTTGACTTCGGATTTCAGTTCTTGTCGTGGAAATATTGAATGGAACGATGATACGAGATATGAAGAAGTGATTGATTGTTTGAGAAAACGGAACACTCTAGTTTATCTCAAAGGGAAGGGCGAAAAGCCCTGACTGTCTACTATTTGGGAGCGAGACGAGTAGGTCGAGCGAACAATAACAATAACAAGAACAAGAAAAAGAGAAATGAGAGAAACGCAGGGAGGTGTCCTCAATAGTGCCGGGGGCCCAGGTGTGAGATAAGGTTTGAAAGGGGAAAAAGCAAAGCACGAGTGACACCACGGTAGTGCCCGAAGTATGTTTCAACAGTTCCCTGCAGTCCCCCGTAGTCCCCCACCGTCCCCGGCCGTCCTCAATAGTCCCCTGCCGTCCACCCCCCTGCCCTGAACTAAAATGTCTCATCCTGTAGGGCCCGCCGTCCTGCCCAAAGACGGCCATCCTACACTCAGGCCGCCCCGCCGACTAGAATCAACAATACCCTTCTAACTGGGAGACGTCCCATACTAACCCAGCGCGCCGCCCCTGGTAGAGTGGCAACAGAGTTGAACTTCGAGTCCCCTAAGGTGACAATACAGGTCCGCATGACGTTAGCAGAAGTCTAAGCAAGGACAACACCAACGCATACGGGGACCCCGGATGGTCCAGGAAGCAACTATTTACGTACATACCTTTGTGGGAAGTAGATATACCACATTCGGCAGCATGATGGGGAGGGAAAAGCAGCCGTGAGACAGCAAATTAGAATGACAGTAGTCGTAGTGTAGTGTTCAGAAGAAAAGGTGTTGAGTATAGAAGTTCCAGAGACGAGGAGGGGTGGAAGGAAGGAAGGAAGGAAGGAAGGAAGGAAGGAAAGGTGGGGGGTGGCAGCTCTCACATATCAGCTTTCCAAGTTTTAGCTCAAAGTTAGGGCACGGTGTGGTGAAGGGCGCCACAAAGTGAGAAAGAAATTCGGGATAAGGGCACAATTCTAATCATAGTGTATCACTCGTTAGTGTTTAGGATTAGGGCTCGAGTTACCCCAGGGCATTACCAACCCTAGACCTACACCCCAGCAAAAACATGGTTCGCCGAGCACTTTTCAATGCTCGACTACTCCACTACCCCCCGGATTCGAACTCATGAAAGTCCCAGTTTTAAATTAGCCGACCAGCCTCCTAAGCCACTTTACCTAGGAGCTGGCCGATAATACTCTTTCTCCTTGATCTTCTAACTGCTTCTTTTTTTGGAAAATTGATATTTCGGGCGCTTGATACTTTGTCTTTGGTGAAAGAAAAAAAAACAACCAGCATCTAATGATAGTATTCTCTCGTGATATTGTTAGAGCGAGGGACGACGGCGGTCCGGTGTATATCTGTACTCTACCTTCAACGCCCTTAGTTTCTTTCTCAGAGGACAAATATTCCCCGGATCCCATGGCCAGTATCCCCGCTTTGACTATTCCATCCGAATGATACCAAAACTGGACGGAACACAGCCACATCAGGGGCACTACGAGATGGGGAGTGAAGGTTTAACTGAGCGAAGCGGAGTAGGCTAGGTGAACGCAAGGAATTTTGTATTAAGCGGTCAAGGTGCCCAAGATTGCCCCGGTTAAGGGAAGAAAGTAAAGGGGAGCTAAGTAAAGGGTAGGGAGTGGGGAATGACGTTAATCCCAATTCAGCTGGCAAATATGGCCTAACACCGCTCTCGTAGGCTGCCGGGAATGGGAATGCGAGGACAGTAAGGATACTGCTAGAACGGGGCGAGGTCAATCCCCAGGCATCCGATAAAGATGGCCGAACACCGCTCTCATCTTCTGCGGAGAATGCTTATGAAGGGATCGTAAGAATACTGAGAGCCCAAGGACGTCAGTCCCAACACACATGAATATGGTGCCCGAACCCCGCTCTGATTTGCTGCTGAGTATGGGCATGAGGGGATCACAAGGATACTACTAGAACGGAACGACCTCAATCTAGAAGCAGCTGATGATGAATACCGCCACCACCGCTCTCGCTGGCTGAGCGGAATTGGGATACAAGAATTGTGGGGCTTCTGTGGGATCGGGCAGATTCCACCCCCCGATATGCAGCAATGCCACAACTAACAGAGCCCTTCTCCCTCGAGCCGCCCGAGCTATCTGAACCCCCTTTCAAAAGGAACCGGAGGTCCTGATATCCAAGACAAAACCCGACTCTTCTCCCTCCTCCGACTCGACGCGCCCTCCCCCGGCAATGAAACAAATTTGACCAAACGCATTCTACGCCCTCTGCACATGATCTTCTACGTGCGGACTAACAGGCCCCGTAGGTGCCAAATCAGATTGGGTCATTCACCTGGAATTTCCCGTTTTCTCATTCCCTCCCCTCAACTAGTCTATCCCCCTCCGTGCTCTTTGTTTTATCGCTCGGGTTTTATCTTAACTTAACTATTTTATATACATCCGTAGTCCATTAGCACTTTTCTACTGTCTTCCCTGTATGTACTCCTCTTTGTTTTTCTCTAATCTTTTCACCCCCATTAGATTAATTCATCTCACGTATAACTCATCTGTGTTCAGCTCTGCGCATGCCTTATTGTGTAGCCCAGACAGCAACTCTTTTGTATTAGAGAGGATGTGGATAGAAACTTCACAAATACAGATATAAGTCACATATAGACATGTTGGATTGCCTATAGGGAATTGCGGTTACCTAGTTATGTGGCTGTGCAGTTGTGCGAATATGAGGATATGTTGTTGTATGGCTAGGAGATATTGGTTTTAAGGTGTGCGGTCACTAGTCATTTACCTGTAAATTGTTGCTTTCATATCCCATGCGGCTAGGCATAGGGTATTGGTTTTTGATTTTGTTGATAGGAATTACCATCTGGCATTAGGTGTTGGGCGCCTGGCCCCATGAAGCTTCCTTCACACCCCATACCATTCAGCATTCACGGGTAAGGACAGAGCATAGACCCTAAGGATCACGGAGGATCGTGAGATATTGGGATTTTCTCGGATTGCTTAATATTGCTAGGGACCCGGGTTTGTCAGCTTAGTGCGCTTCTTTAGAGTTCGCTGAGTCTCGGGAGTTTTGTAGTTGTTGGCCAGCTGGATATATATCTCCTGACTTGTCCTTAGCTAGCGGATGGACCGAGCAACCACCTACCCCACCGCTCTTCTATTTTCTACTACACTTGGAGCCTATTGCGATCGGACTTTCACCTCTTCATTCTTTAGTGCTCTCTTTAGGCTCCAACAGGACACATCCTTCCCATGAGAGTAGGCGAACCTCCGCAATCAACAGAGAAGCTTTTATGGTCCGTGATTCAGAGTTTGGTTTATTTTCCTCTTCTCAAACTTTTATTTTCCCTTTCTGCCACCCGTCCTCCAACACAGGCTTATTTACAGATTGTGAGATAAACCTTTCTCCTTATTAATATCAAAGAAATCTAGCTTTTTTGCTCCCGCTACCCTTTCTTGTTCACAATTTACAATATGCTTTACCCTCACCCCTCAATCTACCGCCCCCAGCCCACCCCCTCCCGCTAGTTTTGTAGGCCCCCGCAGCTGGGAAGGTATTTCAAGGGCTTTTCACACTGAGTGGGAGCCCAACGGAAGGGGTATGATAATATTATTATATTAAATATCGGAAACTACTCATGCTGAATCAGGGCCAATGCAATTGGAAGATCACAATATCTAAAAAGAGGCCGTATTCTGTATTCTGTGTTAGGGTCTTAAAACAATACTTGTTGTGGGCAACGTCCTCTCATTTCATACAGTACTCCAGGGCCAGATTCCTTGAGAAAGAAAGATCATTTCTTATTATCATAGATTCTATTTTCGCTTTTTCATCATACTAGGATGGTTTGCACATGATACAGCATTGTGCGTGGACAAATTTTACCGATCAACGAACCCTCATAATTTTCGCCGTGATATTGTCAACAAGGTAAAAATAATTTAAATACATGGCAGTAATCAGTACTTAGTATACCACCCATCAACCTTAGTAGAAAAAGAGAAGGTATTGTGGTGTGCCTGTTTAGTGGTAATGATTTTTGTGGGGGCCCGGAAGCGCTGGGTTGCCACTCTCACCCTGGTGATCAGTTAACTTTGTTCACGCACAATATATGCTAGCCTAAGTTCAAAAAAAAAAAGTGGCAAGGAGAAGTTAGAATGTTTGTTTCGGTTTCTCATAGAGGCATTACAGTTTCTCAAGTACTTAGAGCGGGGGATTGTCTACTCCGGGCTAGACGATGATTGGCCTGGGGTAATGAGGTGATAGAGATAAGCTCTACTTCCGGCGAGTAGTCTACTAGCTTAGAAGCCAAACTGCACAAGGTCAGGCTGCCCGCTTCAGGAAAGTGACCAGAAGCGGGACAATAACTTTACTAAAGAGCCTATATATTCTCGGCTGTTTTTGGATCATAAGGTGGGTGCTACTGTAGGATCTTAGAATCGAAAGCAAGTCAGCGCCTCCCATTTTACACAAAAATTGCTGATTTTAAGCGCTCACGACTTGTTTGAAAGTAGTATGGGGTATGCAATTCCCTCGATTTTCTAGGTAGAGATTATGAGAATTCTCCAACTCCAGTGTGGGGGATGAGAGATTTGATACCGGTATTGTTGCAATGTAACTTTTGTATGGGAAACTGGTGCAAGATTAGTGGTACCTTTTGCTCATTATCATTCTCCTCGGGGTGCACCATGGGCGTTAACCAACAGAGTTTGCTACTTATAGATGATAATATCTATGTCGCTCTAAAGGCTCTGGCAGATTTTGAATTTTTTTGTAATCAACAAGGCTAAGATTTTGTGAAGCTAGAATGCCCATGTTTGGTCTAAAATTGGGGGGTGCCGAAGACTTTTGTTGCCAACATCGTGCAGTACGGGCCTGTCAACAGCCGATACCGTGCTGCGTTTGGTACCGGTAACCGGCATCATACTGTAAATTAATAGTTTCGGGGGTGATGAGTAAAAGGTATTTTTTCATTCAAACGTTTGAGCCACTTTTTTCACTCTGAGATCTAAGAGTGATCTACAGGTGAGATCTGATGCCCTTCAGGGTACTAAACTCGCGTCGGGGGGTAGTTTATGTTGCTGCTCTCTTTTCTCCATTCATCCCACCGATTATGTTTACTCGGAACGACGTCAAATGTTGATTCTAGCTTCTACTGTACAGTACAAACTGAATCTTCCGTTGAGCTGATATCTTCCGTTGAGCTGTGAGGCACTATCTTGAGAGTGCCCAAGATTGCGAGCAAGCGAGCAATCGGAGGTTAACTTACTAAGTAATTTTTAGAGTTTCTTTCGCCTAACCCCCCCTAGTAGATGACCCCCCACCGACGTGACCCGTGCAACGCCAGAGCCTTCTGCTGAGTATGTCAGTGCGCAAAAGAAACCCGATGGAACAGGTCTTAATTTGGACCCCTTAGTACAAGTACCGTAATTTATTCCTAGTTAGGGAAGGATACTTCCCAGATCCCTTTATTTTCTTGGCCGGATTTATTATTTTCTTAACCAGTTTTCTTGTGCGCAGCATCCGACGGGCTATGGGATACGCTATCGCCTCCTCTCTCTTCAGCCCCAAGAGATTCCCTCGACCCCGAGAGAAGCCAAATTCACATCGCACACGATCCCCCCCTATCTCTCACGAAAAAACAGGAATTCAAAAATAATCAACTCTAGCGCAGATGTTGTCGGAGCGCCAGCAGGTCATCGGCAATGTCAACTCATTCAACTCGCTGACAAACTACGTTAACATCACCGCAGGACCAGATGCTGAGAGGCATCAAATTCTCCAGTGGCTATCGCCACTTGAACCACAACAACGACACCAAGGTGTGCGAACCGACCGACTCGATGGCGTAGGAAACTGGGTGCTGGAAACAAACGAGTTTAGGAAATGGCGTGATACGGAAGATGGTTGCGTTTCGCCAGTGCTGTTCTGTTACGGGAATCCGGGGGTGGGAAAAACATATCTTAGGTCAGAAGGCTTCCGGTGTAGGGAAAAACAATGCAAGTGTCACTGACGAGTGACTGAAAATAGCTCCCTGGTGATTGATAGTCTATGCGATCAGGCTAGGGGGAGAAGCACAGCTGTGGTGGGACTCTACTGCGATTTCCTTGCCCAGCAGGAACAATCCACCATAAATATGCTGGGCGCCATCCTCAAGCAACTTGTCAGCAGAGGAGGGGTCTCGGAGCATATACGAGAGGCCTTTCAAAATTCTAAAGAAGAGTTTGGTGGTCGAGGTCTCCGGCTTCCTGATATGGCAAAAATTCTGAAGAAGACTGTCACATCACTCAAGCGGATATTCGTATGCATTGACGCTTTAGACGAATTAGCTCCGAAACATCGACGGGAACTCCTGGAGTCACTGCAAGAGATTGTTCGAGTATCACCAAATATGCGAATATTGCTTACCGGGAGGCCCCATATTGACGACGAAATTGTGGAATGTTTCAGTAAGGCGGTTAGGATACCTATTAGTCCTACCCAGGATGATATTAAGAATTATCTAGAGATGAGGCTCAAAGGTGACACTACTCCTAAAGCGATGGATGACCAATTGCGGGCGGATATTATGAGAGTCATTCCGGAGAAGATCTCAGAAATGTAAGCCAGAATATCAAGTGCATTTCCAATACAAGTCTAGATCATCCACTGACCGTGATGTCCAGTTTCCTTCTCGTTTCTCTCAACATTGATGCAATCCTGGCCGAGATTACTCTCCATCAAAGAAGGCAAAAGCTGGACGAGATGACTAAAGGGGAGGGTCTGGGAGATGCTTATGCCGCGACCTTGTCACGGATGAAGGCGCAGCGAGGAAGCAAGTCGAAACTCGGCATCGAGGTTCTAATGTGGATATCGCATTCGGAGCGGCCATTACATGTCGACGAGTTGTGTCACGCCCTTGGGGTAGAATCAGGATCTGTGGGTCTAAATATTCGGAATATTCCTGCGATAGAAACACTACTGGCATGCTCTCTGGGGCTTGTTACCGTCGAGAAATCTTCGTCTACTGTTCGGCTTGTTCATTACACCCTGCAAGAATATCTTTCCCATAATCCCAACTTGTTTGTCAAGCCCCACTCAGAGATTGCTGAGGTCTGTTTGACATACCTCAACTTTCGGCAGGTTAGAGGTATTTCGCCTACTGTTCGTTCGGTCCCACCAACCTTTCCTTTTGTGGAATATGCTTCTTGTCACTGGGGTACACATGCCAAGCGGGGAGCGAACGAAACTGTCAGAGCGCTTGCATTAAAACTGCTCGATGGATACGATAAGCACATATCTTCGAAGATGCTCTTATTGCGTATGATGCCTGATTGGGACCTCCCTTTTGATCGGGAAGACAGACCTATTGGATTTACAGGGCTTCACGGCGCGGCATACTTTGGGTGCGTGGAGATCACGGTTGCTTTATTGTGGACGAGTGAATGGGATGTAGAGGCAACTGATCTGAATGGTAATACAGCACTCTCCTGGGCCGCTGGGAGAGGGCAGGAGGATGTCGCGAGGATACTTCTAGAACGGAACGGCGTCAATCCCAACACAACTAACAAATCTGGAAAAACGCCGCTCTGGCTAGCTGCGTGTAAAGGACACGAGGGAGTTGTGAGGATACTGCTAGAACGGAACGACGTCAATCCCAACACACCTGACAAATATGGCCGAACATCGCTCTCATGGGCTGCGTGGAACGGGCATGAGGGGGTCGTGAGAACACTGCTCCAGCGGAACGACGTCAACCTCGACACATTTGACAAATTTGGCCAAACACCGCTCCTGCGGGCTGCATGGCGTGGGCATGGAGGGATAGTGAGGATGCTACTAGAATGGAGTGGCGTCAACCCCGACACCGCTGACGAACATGGCCTAACACCGCTCGCGCGGGCTGCAGGGACTGGGCGTGAAGGGGTCATGAGCATTCTGCTGGAGCGGGATGACGTCAATCCCGACACACCTGACAAATATGGCCGAACGCCGCTCTCGCGGGCTGCGTCGAATGGGCACGAGGGGGCCGTGAGGGTACTGCTGGAACGGAACGACGTTAATCTCGACACAGCTGACGAAGATGGCCTAACACCGCTCTGGCGAGCTGCCAAGTACGGGCATGAAGGGGTCGTAAAGATACTGCTCGAACGGAACGATGTTAATCCCAACACCCCTAATAAGTGTGGCCGAACACCGCTCTCGCGGGCTGCGTCGAATGGGCACGAGCGGGTCGTGAGGGCACTAATAGAACGGAACGACGTCAATCTTGACACAGCCGATAAAGATGCCAGAACACCGCTCTCGTTTGCTGCCGAGAAGGGTCACGAGGGTGTCATGAGGATACTCCTCGAGGGGAACGGCGTCAACCCCAATACCCCTGATAAGTATGGTCAGACACCGCTCTTATGGGCTGCCCGGAATGGGCGCGAGGGGGCCGTGAGGATACTGCTCGAGCGGAACGATGTCAATCCCAACACAGCTGACGAAGATGGCCGAACCCCGCTCTCGCTTGCTGCCGAGAATGGGCACGCGGGGATTGTGGGTATACTATTAGAACGGAAAGACGCCAATCCCAACATACTTGATAAGTATAGCCAAACACCGCTCTCGCGGGCTGTGCGGAATAGGGATGAGAGAATTGTAGAGTTGCTGCGAGACCGAGAGGATTTTACCCTCAGACATGCAACAAGCACACAATCGGCAGATCTTTTACCCCAGACGCCCGAGCTATCGGAACCCCTGTTCAAAAGGGCTCGCAGGTTTTGATATTTAAGGATAAAACCCGACTCTTCTTCCTCCATCTACTAAACATACTCCTCCAAATAATGGAAGAAACTTAGCGAGACACGATGCCAAACCTACTACAGACAATCCGCCACAGGCGGTCTGACAGGTGGCCGCAAATGCTAAATTCCCGGATTAGATCATTCACCTGGAATTACTTGTTATCTCGCTGCCTCCCTCCCACATTCTTTCCCTCCGCCTCGCTTCCTTCATCGCATAGGTTTCATCAAATCTATTCTGTATACATCCGCAGCCCTTTAACACCTTTCTCAAATCCCCTCTCTATATATACACCATGATTCGTCCCCCATATCTCATACCCGTTCGGTTAAGCTATTCCATACCTGTCCGTGATCAACTTTGTGTATACTAGTATTATTGCACCACTTAGACGGCAGCGGTGTTTTATTTTAAGGGGGGTGGACGAAAATTTGATATATATAAGCAGAATGTACACGTTGATACATCCCACGCGCACTGGAGGGGCGCACTGCGAGAATCAATGGTGAAGAACTTATGATAAACCATTTATGCAGTTTGATCTATCTCTTCCCCTTCGTCGCACTTTTTGCATTTTCCATTCGCCGTCCGTCCCCCGCCAATTTACCCAGTTGGGATGGGCCTTCCTCCTATTGGTACCGGGGACCCCTATTCTTTTGCCCCCGGTACCTTTTTTAGAAAAAAAACATCACTATTTACACTACACCGCGCCCTCGCCACTCAATCTACCTCATCATTCCTCGATAGTTCCTTAGGCCCCCGCCACCGGAGGAGCGTTGCTTTTCGATATGTATCAGAAACTCGACAATGCACTCGGAACTCTCCTCAGTATTGACGTATCATAGAATAAGTGCGGCAGAGTATTGTGCGCAAGAACAGTAGTTAGGTCCTAAAACTGAAGGTTGGTATGGAACTACTCCTCTATGGAGATGTCGATTACATGATGCGCACTCAGGACCCAAGCCCCAACTCCTGGTAGTGTTCTAATAATGCGGCGTATGACAATATTATTATTATGACAATATGATACATGGTTTTTATCTATGAGTGGTTTCTTACTGTTCTCACTTAGCCCTGACTAAGGTTTCTGTTGGGATAAGGTTTCCTTCTCCGCTCAAATGCTTCTTTTGACTCTCTACTCCTAAGCCGGGTATCATACCAGTTCAGACTTCTTCATTATTCCTTTTGTTCCTATCCGCTTTCTATGTCTTTGTTCTTTGTTGTGGAATTCTGGTGGTAGAAGCGGAACTGAGCCACCTCACTATATAGCTTGTCCTTATCCTTCCTATTCTTCTAATTGTAGTAGTTTACAGCAATCTATGACCTTGACTGTTGGCTATTGACTTCTTGCGCGTTGCTACGGTTTCTGTCAAGAAGTGGACCGTTTTGTTGTGCAGCAGAAGATCGTTGATTAAGTTCTCTAGCTAGCTAAGCGGAACATGAACGGTATAAGCATACCCTATCGTGATGACGCAACCCATGATGTAGAATACACACATCCACGTACGCTCCCTCATACGCAATAGTGAGCAGGAAGCCTTAAGCAAATCTCACGTACCTCTGCCCGGAGGATCATTTCTCAACACATTTCTCAACAGTTTCACCAAGACTTATGTCGAGTGACTGATCATGATTGTCTAATTTCTCGGGGAATCGCGGGTGTGATGGCTCTACCCCAACACACACTGGAGAATACGGTAGGCCTTGGGATAGGTTTTGGATTGGGTTGGTCTGTGGTTGAGCTCTTATTGGAACCGGAACCGCGGAGTTAACCAATATATACAAGTTACAGGCATATAGAACCCGAACACTTGAGTCCGGATTTTGTATGGGCGGTCAGATACACATAGATAATCTACCATACAAAAGTTTTATCCCTGCCCTTTCCTATACCAAAGAATAATTACATCAGGGATACTAGCCATGGAATTCGGGGAACATTTGTCCTCTGACAAAGAAACCTAGTGTTTCGGAGGCAGAGCACAGATATACACCGGAACCCCCCAGTTTCCTCGTTCTATCGATATCATGGGAGAGTACTATGATTGGATACCGATGTTCTTTTTTACCAATGATAAAGTATCAGGCGCCTGAACTGTCTATTTTCTGAAGACGCAGTTAAACGATCAAGAAGAAAAAGTATTCCCGGCCAGTTCCTATGGCCTAATCGCTTAGGAGACTGGTCGGCTAATTTGAAACAGGGGCCATCATGAGTTCGAATCCGGGGGCAGTGGAATAGTCGAGCATTGAAAAGATGCTCGGCGAGCCACTTTTTTGCCGGGGGGTATGTCTAGGGTTGGTAATGCCCTCGGGTCAATTCCCGCCAAATTTTGTGGTGGGACAGTGAAAATTTGTCCTTGTATTAGCAAACTTGTAGATAACATGAAGAAATTTACAGAATCTTTAAATATCACCAAGTGGTGGAGCAACGGTCATTTAAGTATCTGGTATCAGGTGCCATGTACTTTTTTGTATGGTGTTGGCTAGTGTTCGGGTACTATATGCCCGTAACTTGTACAGCAAACCTTTACAGAGCTTTACTAACCCCCCTCTTGTTCTTAGACTAGCCTAGTATACTTTCCGTGGATTGCGATATCATACTTTTATATAAAAGATCGCCTAAGATGAAAAAAAAAAAAATCTTGTGGTGTGATCTATAATAGTAATTTGTAATTAGTGTTATGACATTGTATAAATATATGCGAGCCTGGCACCAAAAAAAAGAAGAGGGCAGAGGAGAATGAAGATATTATACGATGTTTTTCTTTCTGGTCCTCTTACGAGCGCAGATAACTTTTCCAAGTCCTCGGAGTGAAGAAATTGGATGGGCTCCTGGTCATATCAATGACTAATTCAGAATGATGAGATGATGGAAATAAGTACTCATTCCTACCAGCAGTCTACTAGAACCTAAACAGTATAGGTTCAAGCCTCTCCTCGCTCAGGAAATTTAACAGAGGCAGGACGCTAACCGAATCAAAGTGCCATGTATTCATTGCGGGGTTTAGATAATACTATGGGTAGGCTGCTACATTGTAGGAGTGTTATAAATGGCCGATACTGTGCCATGTTTTTGAAGATTACTGGTGCTAGGTGCGGCCAAGGAAATGGTATTATATTTTTTATTCAAAGTATTGACCCATATTCCTTGCCTCTGAGACCCAAGGCTGATCGCTCCCGCGCGAAATCCAGCAGAGTGCCGGTTTCAGTTTAGACCCTTCTTAGAACTACCAGAAATAATTGCTCCGGCGGACACTTGTGCGACGCCAGAGCCACATCTTATAGTCTCCTCTCTCTTCAAGTCTTAAAGATTCCCTCAACTCAGAGAGAACCCAAATCCTCATTGTGCCTAATCTCCGCCTACAGTATTTCTTACGAAAAAAAGGAATCCGGATAATGAACTCCAGAGGTGGTGTTGTTAGGGCGCTAGGGGGTTATTGGCGGTGTCGGCCCGTTCAGCTCATTTACGAACTACAATAGGACTGTCCACATCGCCTCGGGGCTAGGCTGAGAGGTATCAAATTTGCCACTTGAACCACACTAACGGCTCCAAGGTCTGCAAACAGACCGACTCGATGGTGTAGGAAGAAACCAATTTAGAAAATGGCGTGATGCGCAGGATGGTTGCGTTTCGCTAGTGTTGTTCTGTTACCGGAATCAAGGGGCGGGGAAAAGGTATATTAGGTAGAAAGGTCCTCTGTCCACAGAAGGGGAAGTTGGGGGTCGCTAGCAAGTAGCAAATAATATGATAGCTCCCTGGTAATTGACAGCCTGTGGCACCGGGCTAGGGGGAAGAACATAGCTGTAGTGAGACCCTACTGCGATTTCCCCGGCAAACAGGAACAATTTACCATAAGTAGGCTAAGCGCCATCCGCAGGCGACTTGTCAGTAGAGGGGGGGGCCCGGAGCATATATGGGAGGCTTTTCGAAAGGCTATAGAAGAGTTTGGCTGTTAAGGGCTCCGACTTCCAGATATGCTGGAGATTCCGAAGAAGGCTGTTACATTTCTAGAGTGGATATAAGTCCTGCTCAACAAGATAGAATTATCTGAAGAGGAGGCTGAAAGGTGGCACGACTTTGAAAGCAATGGATGCTGAATTGCGGGCCGAGTCATTCCGGAGAAGATCCCAGAGATGTAAGCTAGAATATCAAGTATATTCCCAGTGAAGTAAAATAGAGAATTTATTAAAGATTTTTAGTGAAGAGTTTGAATGTGTTTGAGTGAGAATTGTTAGCCGTTGTTTGACTTAATCTCTTCTCTCCACTGATCACGAACGTGGATGACAGCTATACTACACAAAGGTCAACCTCGCAGATATCCACCACATCTAGGGGCTCCATCCCTTCCAATCCGTAGCGCCCCTCACTCCATCCCAAACTACTACCAAACCACTCCTTGCATCTCCTCGCACAAGTCCAGACTACCACTCCTCGATACCGCTCCTCACAGGAGTCTATACTTCTCCTTGTTTGAGGTTATCAAGAAGCCCCTAACAATCACCACCACATTACAACACCCAGTGACAGATTGGAGGCGAGTGATGGACTGTGATTGCTATTGGGGTAGAGTTATAGGGAATGGAAAATTTTGATATTTGCAACCGTCATGATATGTGTTGGAAATCAGTTGATGCTTGGCATGTTCAAGATACAGTTTCTTTTGTTTCATGAAAGTTCAGAAGATCAGAAGGATGTCTACTGATAGACTGGTAGGAGTATGAACTGTCGGAGGAACGCATGAAAGCTATGGAGGCAAAGGAGAGACAAGATACTTGCATTGAACTAACAGCGCAGGAAAGCCGGGGTCTTTGTGATGTATTTCCTTTGTGAAGGGATTACAAAGAATGTTCCTTTTGTTGTTTTCATTAAGGTGCCGAACATGAGGGGAGGCAAGTGGTCATGTGTGGTTGTCGCCGATGGAAGGGTTGGGACTTGGATGTGCTTTTCATACATACTCCTGTCTTTACAATTAGTATAGCAAACAAGAGGAGAAGAGTCCGCTATCCACCCAGTTGCCATTCTGTGCCGTATTTTTTGACTATCACAGATAACATGCCAGCCACCCCCAACAACCCCAAAACGTTCGGCCGTTGCATGACTTGAGCTGAAACTGTTAGGGTTACTGCAGGAGACTCTCCCCTGGATCAAGTGTTGCTTACTGTTGGATTGTGATGACTTGGTGTGATTTAAAATAAGTTAGCTGCCTGAGCTAACATTTCAAGTGTTTTAGGGTTGGGAAAAACAATTGGAAGAAGAGGACGAGAAAGGAGCGGAAGCGGCACACACCCCGGAGAGGCAAATATGGAGAGCCATCCTTGTGGATGAATATATACTGAGTCTACAACGGATGAATTCCTTGTACAAGATTGCGTAGTGTACTGTAGTAGTACCTGGATTATCGGGGAATAATGTATTATAAATGGACAATCATAGATTCCAAGACTCTCTCTTTTGGCCGTGTAAATACATGGATTGTACCTGGATACATGAGCTGGGGTTCCAAGGCACCTGTTTGCATGACAACTATCAGTGCTTGCACCTACAGGCTCATCCAAAACAAATTGGTTCCAAATCTTGTCTAGAACACGAGTAACGAACCCTACCTACTACATAGTAGCTTGGTGACTTGTGATCTTCACGCCTTTTCGGTAGCATAGTTGCCTAAGTCCCAATCCAAACTAGACAGTACCGTATTAACCTGAATGAGAGAGAGTTGTCTCAGGACGCCTGAGCTTCCTATTTTGGTGTGGGCGGAGAAAACACTAGCAAAATAAAACGACCA
>Ga0307510_10001080_pt1 | contig 29012 bp, 34 predicted proteins | sample 12_EM_MG_FD_207224 | JGI IMG/M metagenome (GOLD analysis project Ga0307510, IMG submission 207224) | Populus trichocarpa ectomycorrhiza microbial communities from riparian zone in the Pacific Northwest, United States - 12_EM | ecosystem: Host-associated > Plants > Roots > Unclassified | place... | reverse complement strand
GCGCAAGGGTGGAGCGTACGTCCGCGTCAACTTGATCGGTTTCGAGGCGCACGTAGGAGACTAGGAGTGCGGGAGGCCCAGATGGTTGAAGGCGGTGTTGTACAATGTTCGGGGACATGGAGTGGGCGATCGGATTTCTAAAAATGCAGAACCGCTTTGCTAGGAGCTGGTCAACCAAGTGCAAGGCCTTTTGGGTCTCGACGAGGGACAACTGGCCTGGCGCTGCCGTCGTCGGGAGGAGCGGATGTGTCACGGGCGTGAACGTCATATTGAGTATGCTGGATAACTGCCCCACGATGGATCAGTAAATAGATAGGATGTGATGGAGAATTACCGGTCATAAATCAGGGTGCCGACGCTGCTTTCATTCTAACAATTCTTTCGGACCCAGCCGGCGGTTGCGTCGCTTTGTTGAGATCCCTTATAAACGAGCCGGACATCTAAAAAAAGTGTTCATACGATCATGTCAGTGACGTTCCCCGGCCAATCATACAGTCACCATACTCGAACTTTGCCATGTAATCCACGCTTCCGGATTCCTTGTTCGCCGCGGCCTCCGAGTCCGAGTCAGCACGGAACGGGGAACCGAATTCGTAACACCGTGCAACTACGGTGACCAGTGGTTACCGCATTTAGTTCGGAGCCTGGGTAGTTACTGCATTTGGTTTGGAGCCACGCTAAACCAAACAATATCGAGCAAACAACGCTTGCCGGGCATCATTGTCAAACCTTGAAATTTGATTGGTGGAGACCCCGGGCCGCTGGTCTGCCAACTCGTTCTTGACATCCAGCCTGGATACATGAGGTGTAATTCGGAGGAGCAACAATCTGTTATATTTCCGCTCCCTCCCTCCTCCCTTCTCAACCCAAAAGCTCATCTTATTCGCATGATGCAAGATCAATATGATCTCCTTCGTCGCGACTCCCGCATCTGGCAATCCATCATCCACCCAGACGGCAAACCCCCCCCCTTTATTCAAGGCGCCATTTCACGCAAAGACCGCCGCACCTTCTCCTCTGCGGTCCAACTTGCCTTCGATCACGCATTCACCACCACCTATTCTTGCATTTTCCGCGCGAATGCCGGCAATAACCCCTTTTGCCCTGAGCACGACACACCCCCCTCCTCACCTCCGGCCTCACCCCAATCGGAACAAGCCCGTTTCGATCGCCTCATGGCCCAACTCCACGACCCTCGGGCTTTTCGCCCTCCGTCCTTATCACCTTCCCCACCTCTTTCCCGAGCATCTCTCCCCCGTCCTCAGCGGCTTAGTCCGAGTCGACGGAGTCGGTCACAGCGGCATAGTCCGAGTGCCCGTTATCACAACACGACTCAACATGTCTTGTTTGAGTGCTCCCCTCTTTCATCCCCTCGCCGTCGCTTCTTTGGAAGCCGTCCCTTTGACGCCTATGTCTTTGGCACGTTTGATGGCACAGTCTCCCTTGGCGATTTCCAACGCGCCACCAACCGTCTCCTATGCCCCCTCCCCCCCAGACCGGACCCTCCTTGATTGGTAAGTGCCGAGTCGACAGCTTGGCCCTGTCCCTTCTACACCTTTAACACTTTCACCTTACGCCTCTTAATTACCACCTACTATATCTTCTCCTTTTTAAACCGATAGTCTACGATGATTACCACCCCGCGCATGTATATTATCTCTCGTAGCATGTCTGATGGCCTTAGGCTAAGGACAATAAACAAAAATTCAAAAATTCAAAAAAAAAAAAAAAAGAGGTGTAATTGGTAAATGAAAATACGGAGCTGGCGCGGGGGCCTTACTACTTTGGGTCCTAGCTTGAAGAACACTGTCTAAACAAAACAAGCAAACACCGTGAGAACAATGAACGTGGTGTTACGAAAACTAGGTAAAGGCAAACACATCCACCATCTGACATTCAGTACTGGATCATTCTCACCAATGAGCACTCACAAGTACGCCCATGACTCATTGTTCTCAGCTCACAAAATAACACAATGTCTATTTCCCAGCGTCGCCGTGTCTACATTTCCCCCTCGAGCGTTAGCAACCCCTGCTAGTCGGCGATCCGGAATAGGCCAGCGTGACGTGACAATCGACATGCTCCATGACGATATCCTCTTAGAAATATTCGATTCCTACAGAAGACTCGGATCCTGGAACGATGGAATGTGGAACTGGCCAAAGTTCCTGCACGTATGTCGAAGATGGCGATACATCGTCTTGGAATCACCCCGGCGTCTGGACCTGCAAATTGCGTGCGACAGATGTACGCCCACTAGGAAGTCATTGGACATCTGGCCACCCTTTCCTATTTCCATATCTTGTTATCCGTGGAATACAGAGGGTACTCGGGGCAATCACAACATCTTTGCGGTGCTACAACGACCCAATCGCATCTCCCAAATTGACTTCTCGGAAATAACCTGTACGGAAGTGGAACAATTTGCTGCCGCGATGGACGAGTCATTTCCGGTTCTGACCTATCTTTGTGTTCATACATTCGAAGTGGATCTGGAGCCACCTGTGGCGGCGGAGCTTCCCGACTCATTCTTGGGTGGATCTGCCCCACGTCTACAATCGTTCGTTTTAGAAGGCATCGCATTTCCGGCATTACCAAACCTTGTTCTGTCTGCAAGCCACTTTCAACATCTTCACCTTCATAGTATCCCACATGCTGGGTACATTCCACCTGAAGCGATGGTCACATTCCTCCTCCCGTTGCACAATCTCAAAGGCCTCACCATCGGATTCATCTCCCCTGAATCTCGCCCCCTTCAAATGAGTCCCCCTCCCTTGACACACGCTCTCCTGCCCTCTCTCACTGAATTTAATTTCAACGGCGCTAGCGAGTACTTGATGGATTTCATCGCCCGAATTGATACCCCCACGCTCGACAGCTTCCAGATGGCTCTCTTCTCTGACGTCATCCCCAACATTTCGCAACTTCACAAGTTCATCGATCGTACTGATAGGCTCAAGCCATTCATTCAGGCTGAGGTGTACCTTCGTTCTTGGGTAGTCCAGGCTATCTTTAAATCTCCGGCTAATCCCGGATTGGATATTAGATGCGACGGGTCAACTAGTCCACTTTCGTCTATGATACGACTATATGAACAACTCCTGACTATCCCCTCTCAGGTGGAACAGCTTGAACTCTGTGGGGAGGGTTGGGAAGAAGTAGGCTTTTCAACTGAAGGGTGGCACGAGGACAACGATCCACTATGGCTGCAACTTCTCAATCCGTTTGTTTCAGTGAAAAGTCTGTATGTATCCAAGAGGCTGGGACCATTCGTTGCAACTGCGCTGAAAACACTCACTGGAGAAAGTGTCATAGAAGTATTACCCACACTCAATGATCTGTTCATAGAGGACTTTGGGTCATCCGAGTCATGGTCTAAGCGGGCTATGCGGGCAACCATCGAGCCGTTTGTTTCTAGGCGCCAGTTGTCTGGTCACCCCGTAATTGTACGACACTGGGAACGAAATTCGGCGTCCGAATCATCTTCCGAGTCGGGTGGGTCGCCATTTAGCTCCTGCGGACATCTCGTATTTCTTTTCTGACCGTGCCCCTCGACAGTTTGAGTTACGATATGTACAATGTCCTGCACCCCAATTCCTTACCAACCCCAATACGGACCTTGCAAGAGCTATAAGTGTTCAATTCAAAAACCTTGAACGGAAAATTCGTTCAGAGAAAGTCGCAGATTTCCGACGAAGGCAATTGTACGCCTACCAAGTTTGCATCAAGTCTCCATCATGCTTGCCCAATCTCCTTATGTTCGCTTCATCGTTGCTCCTTCGAATGGTGAATGCGAAGAGGGAATGGGAACCTTGGACACAATTCTCACATTTCATGGCTACGGAGATGGGCCGAGTCCATACAAGGAGGAGGAGGCACTGGCCCGGCTGCCATGTTCGCCGACGCTTGACTTTGCATGTAGGGGAAGCCAGGGCAGTTGGAGCATGCGATCTACCGTTGCTTGATGGGACTTCTATTAAAGACCTGTCCGTTCTCCCCTAATCTGCAAAGCTTACATCATTCCGTGGCCTTAGGCAGCCTCCTACGTCGTGCCTTTCAATCTACCCAAAAAATCGGGTACCTCAACGAGGCAATTTCAGCCACTCGGGATAGTATCAATACCGCTGATTCGTGTCACACCACTTGTCGCGCTTATTTTTCTCCTATCAATCCGGCTCAGATTGCTATGTCACGAAGGAGGCTTTTATCAACTCATCCAAATCTTCCCCACCCCACTACGGCCGACTATAGCCTCCCCGGCTCACATGACCAGCTACTTCATGTCAATGGGCGGCAATTGCACGCTGCTTTAGACACCTCGCTGCCTCGACCGCGTATGACCATGCCATGTCGTCGATGCAAGCCTCTCTCACATCTGCTCCTACACTTGACAAACAGCATTCCCGGCTCGTCGCAATGTAAGGTATGGACGCGTCATCTAGGACCACGTGACAGCCTCCACGACTTCCAACTCGACGCGACGCGACACGTCACTCGGCGTCGCCTTCGCAACCACGCCTCCACGCCTCGTCCTCTGCCTCCTCTGCCTCGATCGATTCCTTCCCCCCGAAGTCCCCTCTCGCGTCACCTCAATCTCTGCTGCCGACGACACGCGGATCCCTCACCTTCACCGGGCCGGCACCACAAGCGCGCCCCCTCAATAGCTGTCAACCCACGTCGAGTACGAAGTGCGCGACACCTCGCAAGTCAGACCCTGTTCGGACCCACACCCTCGCCGGAGACGCATCTTGCTGTATGTCGGACCATTTCATTGTCTTTTTGTATGTTTCTTTGTCTTTCTTTTGTTCTAGATTTCCCACTCCTTGTCACCTCGCGCTCGCTGTTGCGCGCGTAGAAACTATTCGCGTACTTGTATTTAATCCCCTCGCCTGGCTTTGGCCAAAGGAGGCAATGAAGAATCCTCTCGATGCAATAGACCATTCTTTTCCCATCTTCCTGTTCGCGTGCCGTCGTCGCCTCAAGCCTCCGTTTTACGCCCCGTTACGATCCCCTTCGCGCGTTCTCGGCTTTTCGGGAACGCGGCCCCTCTCCTTCTCCCCTCGCGCCTTCGCTTTCCCTTCGGGATCGCGAACCCGCACCAGATCTCAGAACTACCCCCGAACTCACAAGCGTGGATTTACCACCTGCGCCACGGCAACGCGTAGTTTGCACACAATTCCGTTGGACTACCGTGACGCATCCTACCACATCCACACTGGTCATTTCGAGTAGGCCATAGAGACCCTCGAACGAGGAAGAGCATTATCATGGTCAGAACTGCACGGCCTTCGTACCTCGATCGATCAAACTCGTTTGGCCGACTCCAATTTAGCAGAGAAATTCTCCGCGGTCAATCGCGCTTACCCTGGCCCTCTCACCAAACACCAATGTTAATGGAAGCAACGACCTCGAGTGAATGGATCCGTATGGTTATAGCGTGATGCGGAAACAGAAACCTTTGGTTGATCATTTGCCTAGATTCGAGCCCTGTCAGGCTTTGATCTGGCCTGATTCCTACTGCGGACGACCTCTATATCCGCGCGAACAAATTGCAGGGTCAACTACCGGGGGAAGGAAAACAGGGCCTCGAGTCTGATGCACACGAGGGCGCTCTACGTGCTATTCCCAAGGGGCTCTATGAGCTTGTCGGCTGGCCAGTGTTCAAAAGACTAAACGAATTGAATATACCGGAACAACCTCGTGTATGGTGGTACCCGACACCCGTCTTTTGTTTGCTTCCACTCCACGCGATGGGTCCGATCCCATCAGACGTGGGCCCACCACGACATTTCCTCGACCTATATACTCATATGCGCCACCTCTTTCCGCGCACATCGAATCCGGTAAGCTCAATCCACAAACCATCGAAAAATCTTCAATGCTTCTCATTTTACTGCCAGATGCTGTAAGGTGCGACCGTCCCTCCTTCGATCCCTGACGTGACACGCCTGTCCCACTCCTTGTCACTCACTCTCGTCTTCCCTGCACTTGCACCCTCGTCTCGTCCGCCTCGCCTCCAACCGTTCGTCTTCCACCCCCGTCGCTACACGATCGACACATTTCCTCTATCAGTCAAGCCACCCCTCCCGTCGCGCCCTAACCCTCACGGCCGAAGGTACGCAGATCGCCCAAGTTCTGTTGGCCGACGCCGCGACGCCGCAAATGTAGCCACCTCGAAATCCCATCGTCGTTCCATGTCGCACACGGCGTGCATGGGCCCTCAAAGCCTAGACCTCGCCCCTGTCATGAAGGATTTTTACTGTGTATTATACACACTTGATTAGGGCTCTTTCGTACGTCTCCTTGTTTTTCTTCTTCGTTCTAGATCGTCCGCTCTCCATTTCAGATTCTCCCCTTTTTCCTTAGACTTTTTACCACCCAACGTCACCCTCGCGCTCGCTGTCGCACACGTCGATACAATTCGGTACAATTTCTTGGCTTTGAACACCGTCTTTGTCGCCGCGCTACCTCATTCGCCCTGTCCCACCTTTCTCTCCCCCTCTCCTCAACTTGTGCATAGCGTACTTGTTTATAACAACCCACTTGCCTGACCTCGTCAGGGAAGGCAATCGAAGCCCAGTTTCTCACTCTCTCCGTGTTCTCGTTTCCCGCCAACTGTCTGACGACAATCCGGGGTAGCGTGCCACTGATCGTCTTTCTGGTCTCGTGTCCGACCTCTCACCCTCACCCTCTCTTTCTTCTATCATCTCTTTATTCCTATCGCAGCTGGCACTACAATGCGTCCATGGTACGGGCATTGGATGAGATGAAAGCGGTACAGGGAGCCAGTTCCCGGGCGACAACCCTTATTGGAGCAACTGCAACATCTAGTGTTGTGCTAGAACGCCTCCTCCGAGTCGGGGATGATCGGTTCGTCCATATTGTGTGTCACGAATTACTCGAGACTGGCAAACCATTCGGCTCTTCTCTCAAGCTTTACCAAGGCAAGTGCCTGTCGTTGCTCAATATTGTACCATCTCGGCCTCCAAAAGCTGAATTTGCTTTCTTGGCGGCTTGCCACATGGCGGAACTGACCGACGAGAGCCCGGCTGATGAAGCCCTACATCTTCCTGCCGGGATGCAATACTGCGGATTCCGAAGCGTCGTTGGGACAATGTGGGCCATGTCGGACTGATACGGATGGTCGGGACCTCGCGGAGAACTTTTACAAATCGGTGTTCTCTGGTGGAAAGCGAGGGGTACATTATCATGAAAGAATGGCAGAGGCAATTCGAGGCGCCGTAGTGAAATTACGGAGAAAGAAAGGAGAGGGATGACTTTGGAGCGTTGAGTGAATTACGTTCATTATGGAGCATGATTTTCAGCTGTCGGTTGGTGGCTAAGTTTATCTCATAGAGAACCATGGGCAACGACTAGCCTATGATGTATCTGTAGGAGATAGGGCCTTGGCGCAAGTCTCAATGTCTCATAAGGTCTTTCAAACTTCCAATGTTTTGCCCATTAAGTCATTTTTCTGGGCCAAGTGTGAGGTGACCCCATAAACTGGGGCGTAAATTAGTGAACGCAAACACGGAGCTCCTAACCACCCGTCTGGGCAGGTTACGCCTAATCCTAGTAGCGTAGCATAATCCTTGTAGCTGTGGGTAGCCAATCAGAGCCAATTCACAGCAGGATACCAGGATTAGGCGTAACCAGCACCGACGGCTGGTTAGGAGCCTGGTGCGGGCCTTACTACTTTGGGTCGTGGCTCGCCCTGAACGTGAAGAACCAAAAAATACCGTGAGAACATGACGGCGACGAAAGCCGAACGGGGTAAAGGCAAACATATCCACCGTCTAAGTCATTCAGTACGGAATTATTCTACCAATGAGCTCTCACAAGTACGCCCCAAACTCACTGCTCTCAGCTCTCGAAATAACATATATTTCCCAGCGTCGCCCTGTCTACATTTCCCCCTCGGGTGTTAGCAACCCCTGCTAATCGGCGATCCGGGATAGGCCAACTTGACGTGACAATCAACATGCTCCATGACGACGTCCTCCTAGAAATATTCGATTCCTACAGAAGACTCGTGTCCTGGCATGACGGATTGTGGAAGTGGCAAAAACTCCTACACGTATGTCGAAGATGGCGATACATCGTCTTGACATCACCCCAGCGCCTGGACCTGCAAATCGAGTGCAACAGACGTACGCCTACGAGGAAGTCATTGGACATCTGGCCACCCTTTCCTATTTCCATATCTTGTTATCCGTGGGGTAGTGAGGGTGCTCGGGGCAATCACAACATCTTTGCGGCGCTGCAACAGCGCGATTGCATATCCCAGATCGACTTCTCGGATATAAGTTGTATGGAGGTGGAACAATTTGCTGCTGCGATGGATGAGTCATTTCCGATTCTGACAGATCTTTATGTTCACACATTCGAAATGGGTCTGGAGCCACCCGTCACGGTGGAGCTTCCCGACTCATTCTTGGGTAGATGTGCCCCACGCCTACAATCGTTCGTTTTAGATGGCGTTGCGTTTCCTGTATTACCAGACCTTGTCCTGTCTGCAAGCCACTTTCAATACCTTCACCTTCTTCGTATCCCACATGCTGGGTACATTTTGCCTGAAGCGATGGTCACGTTCCTCCTCCCGTTGCACAACCTCAAAGACCTCACCATCGGGTTTTCTGACTTGGAATCTCGCCCTCACCAAATGAACCCCCCACCCTTGAAACACGCTCTCCTGCCCTCTCTCACTGAGTTTGAATTCTACGGTACTAGCGAGTACTTGTTGGATTTCATCGCCAGAATTGATACTCCCATGCTCAACAGCTTCCAGGTGACGCCCACCTTGGAGTTCACCCCCAACGTTTCGCAATTCCACAAGTTCATCAATCGTACAGATAGGCTCAAGACATTCATTCAGGCTGAGCTGTACCTTCGTTCTTGGGATGTCCAGGCTATCTTTAAATCCCCCGCTAATCCCGGATTGGATATTACATATGAGTCGCCAAATTGGCCACTTTCGTCCATGATGCGACTATGTGAACGACTCCTGACTATCCCCTCTCAGGTGGAACGACTTAAACTCTGTGGGGAGGCTTGGGACGAACTAGACTCTTCAATTGAAGAAGGGTTGGATGATGAGGACCAAGATGATCCACTATGGCTAGAACTTCTCAATCCGTTTGTCTACGTGAAAAGTCTGTATGTATCCAAGAGGCTGGGGCCATTGGTCGCATTTTCTCTGAAAAAACTCACTGGGGAAAGAGTCACAGAAGTACTACCCAGACTTGAGAATCTGTTCCTCGAGGGTCTTGGGTCCTCAGGCCTCAGGGTTTGTGGAAGAAACTATCAAGTCATTTGTTTCTGTGCGCCAGTTGTCTGGTCATGCTGTAGTTGTACGATGTTGGGAACGAAAGTCGGTGTTCGGGTTCGAACCATCTTCAGGTGGGTCACCATTTCGTTCCTGCAGACATCTCGTTTTTGTTTTTTGACTGTGCCCCTCGACAGTTTGAGTTACAACCATATATACAATGTCCTGCACCCCGTCATAGGGTCTGGCCTTGCCCACACGCCCACATGCGTCGTGTATATTTATGGGTATTTGTACATTGCCCAATTAATCCCCATTCCCATTCCTAGTGGATAAGGCTCAGATCAGATAAGCAGGTGCTATAAGCTCGGGTACAGGTATGGACCTGGCTGGTTGACGCACAAGGAAAACACGAATCCTTCACTTGGGATCACATTCCGTCACACTGTCTTGAAGGTGAACTCTCACTGCACGTGCGGAACGACCCAGACCCGACTCTCCCCGCAATTGCAAATTCGCATCAAGACACCGCCCACCCTCGTTTCCATCCCCGACGTCACACGCCTTGCCTCTTACTCTCTGTCACTCTTGTTTTCCTTGTGCTCGCCTCCTTCTCCACCCCTACTGAGCCTCGAACCCCACGCCCCATTTCTCCGGCCGACGCCACTGGTTCGCGCCCCCCTCGAAGACCCCGTCGTTCCACATCAGTCGCACACTGAGTGCACAAACCCTTGGAAATCCGGACTTTTACTGTGTATGGACTTGATTAGGCCTCTTTCGTACGTTTCCTTGTTTTCCTTCTCGTTCTAGATCATCCGCTCTCCGTTTCAGAGCTACTCCTTTACCTTAGACCTTTGCCATCGTACTAATTCGTACATCGCCGCACCCTCACCACCCTCGTTTCCTATGCGCTCGCTGTCACGGACGTGGATACTATTCTGTAAAATTTCTTTCGCCTTGAGCACCGCTCTCTTTCGCCAACGTTGCCGCGCGACCTCGCTCGCCTTTGTTTCACCTTTTCTCTCTCCTCTCTCGACTCGTGCTTAGCATACTTGTCTATAAAAACCCTCTGTCGTGACCTCGTCGGAGGATGGCAATCGTAGCCCAAATTTCCCTCTCGTTCCATTTCGCGTGCTTCTCATCTTCGCACGACCGTCCGACGGTAAACTGCGCCCCCGTGCCATCCTTCGACCTGTCAGTCTCGGGCCTCTCTCTCTTTCTTCATCTCTATCTCTTTTTTTTTTTTTTTTTTTGAATTCATCGATTTATTACGGACCGAGTAACCGAACTACATTTACACTGCGTTTATAACTACAGCCCACCCTAGAGGCAAGCGCAGTAGGTACCACTACTAGAGCCGGACTACCATCTTGGGCATGCAGCGCCCTCAGGTCTTCAAACCCAAGATAAATTACTCAGCCCAAAGGCCCGTGCCAGAGCCCGCTCCGCCACACATCTGCAAAAAATGACGGGGGTGAATGCCTGCGCAAACCTAGGGGGGCCGCAGAGAACGCGGTGTGGAAAGGGAAGTGGGAAGGGGGGGAAATCAGATAGGGAGCGGCGTAACCCGCGGCATCGGCCTGTTGGGGCCGTCCATTAATCACATCCAAGCCTAAAGGAAAGGGGGGTAATAGGATAAGGTCTAGGGCGAGGGGAAGGGTGCCGCTCCTGTTGTCACAGCGCGTGCCTACAACACTTCTTCGATCGCCGCAGAAGAAGCGGCGATGCGGGCCTTCTTAGCAAAGCGGCCAGCGCGAGTGCGTGCTGAAGGGGGGGGTTGAGGGGGAAATGGGGTGCTTCGAACCCGAGGCACCAGCGCTGGTGGCCACGGCCGTGGGAGCCGCTTCCACCGGTGGAGCAGCACCTCTATCTCTTCATTCCTATCGCAGCCACAACTAGTCTCTTTGCAAAGCCGGTGCAATATAAATTTCTTCAAGTATACAGTTATAAAGACTCACAACTGCTCGAGAAGCACCTCGATCCCCATCACCGAGGGCAACTTGCCGCCCGCCACGGTCTTGGCCAGTCTCAGCAGCGGCGTCTCCGCAGGCTTCTAGGCCATGTCTACAACGACGCCGACATCCGCACTGAAGAGGGACGAGGGGAGAAACAACGCGTCCGGGACGTGCTCTCCCGTCGTCGTCGCGGACGCCGGCACAGTAGAGACGATGACGCTCGGCGGCGGTCCCTGCACGGACATCACGTCGAGCGTGCCGAGTAGCTCGACGTTAGCGTCCGGGATCGCGTGGACGAGTTCTTCCGCGCTCCGCCGAGTGCGGTTGAACATGCAGATCCGACTTACGCTGAGAACGTGAAGCGTGTAGATCGTCGCATGCGCGGTGCCTCCTGCGCCGATGACGAGACAGCTGTCGACCTTGTTCAACGACGGTGGCAGGCGAGCTTTGACGACGGTCCTGATCCCTATCCATTCCGTGTTGTCGCCAAGTAGACCCCGATGACCACCCGCACTCGTGAACGGGATCACGGTGTTTACGGCTCCGATGGCCTTGTCTTCGGGAGTGAGCTCGTCGAGTTGCGGCGTGATGTCGCGCTTCAACGGAATTGTTGCAGACACACCGCGGAAATCGGCTTGCGCGAGGGTGGAACGTACGTCCGCGTCAACCTGATCGGTCTCGAGGGCCCGTAAGAGAGCGGGAGGCACAGATGGTCGAAGGCGGTGTTGTGCAACGTTGGGGATATGGAGTGCGCGATCGACTTTCCAAAAATGTAGAATCGCTTTTCCGGGAGCTGGCCAACCAAGTGTGAGGCCTTTAGGATCTCGACGAAGGACAGCTGGCCTGGCGCTGCCGTCGTCGGGAGGAGCGGATGTGTCACGGGCGTGAACGTCATATTGAGTATGCTGGATAACTGCCCCACGATCGATCAATAGATGGATAGGATGTGATGGTGAATTATCGGTCATAAATCAGAGTGCCGGTGTTGTTTCTGTTTCTTGACACTCGATGGCAATACTTCCGGTCACTGGTCACTTATGGCAATCAAGATCGTCCATCGAGATTATCAACAAAATGTTCGGACCCAGCCGGCGGTTGCCGAGATGCCGGTGTACGCCCCCAAGATCATGTCAGTAACGTTCCCAGAAACGGCCAATCATACAGTCATCATACTCGAACTTTGCGTCTCCCCATGCAACCCACACTTCCGGGCTCCTCGCCCGCTGCGGCCTCCGAGTCCAAGTCAGCATGGTGGAACGGGGAACCGAATTCGTCTATTCATGTATGGTAACTCACCATCACGACCGTGCTCACGGTTGCTGACATATCCCTTTCTCCGTACAAGAATACGTCGGTGTACGGGTACCCGACGGATGCACGCGTGCGCCCGTCATTTGGATCGCGTGATTCAAACCCTGTGTACCAAGAGAGGGCCGGGGTTATGCCAGGATTCCCGTCTTCCGTGATACCAACAAGCATATCGGTGAACCCGTCCTTCCCGTCACCCGCCAACACAGCCATCACGCAGGTCCCACTAGGTTCTTCGTTCTCTTCTTCCTCGGCCAATCCCGGTACCCCCAAGGTATCGAATCTCCACAGGACGATGTACCCCAGAATTCCAAGTACAGCGGGACAAGGCCACTACCCGGCGGTCGTGGGTCAGGGATCCAGACAAGACCACCACAGTCCTAGCTCCCTTCCCCACTTTCCCGCCACTCCGTCGTATAACGGCTCTTATCATAACTCACCGTACTCTGCAGTACCAGAGCTGGTTTTCGATTCGAAGTACGATAGTCTCGGTGGCCTTCTTGTCATTCCACCCACAGAAGACTACGACCCTGCAAAATACGTGTCAGTTTCCATCACTGCTGCTGGAGATGCTGAATCACCGGGTTTTGATGAAAACTTGGCCATTCCCCCAGGTCTGGCCATTGACGCCCCGACAGCGGAGGCCATGGACGTCAGACCAGGACACTACGGCGCCAATTTTTTGGGGGGTTCGGCTCAACGCCTGGTGTCCAAGAGACAGAGAAGTGAACGGCCCACTGGTGGACCAGTAGTGCAAGGAGGGCCCAATCGAAAATTCACCTGTACCGTCGACGGCTGCGGTAAAGACTTTTCGGGCGAATGGGAGAAGCAGCGGCATGTCAAATCCATACACACACCGCCGACAATAGGTTGCCAACGTTGCAACTACAAGCAATGGCGAAAGGACCTGTTCAGCGAGCACTGCAAGAAACGCCATCCCGGAGAATCTATCGAAGAATTAATGGTTGATCTAGCGACACCTGAATATTCCTGAAGCTTGTCTTATATGGGGTGATAAGGATCGGAGGACTATTTATGCCAGCCGTACCTTTTGTTCTCTAAGAATAGTCTTGCTATGACGTTGTCGACTCCTTGAATTGAACTGTACAACTTCGGCGCTAGCTGACATTTGTTTCGATGAGGGCAATTCCTCACTTTGCAAGAGCTCTAGTGGGCATACAGTATGTGAACAGTCTGGTAGGCTACAAGGTGCGGTTGGAAAGGCGTTGGGAACAGAAAATAATGCATAATGGCGCGGGAAGATGGAGCCATGGGATCCCGCGAGACATGTGTTAAGACTAAACTAAATGGTCAGCACCTAAATAGGTACGCGATTGAGGTCTAAATGGGATTGCATCCGCGGGACTCCTGCTGAGATTATGCCCCAACCACTTCCTGCAGAGCCCTCAGATATTTCTACATCTCTGACAAAAATGCAGAGACTGTGACGGAGATACGTCCTGCTTACTATAGGATTCCTGGAACGGGCCGCCCATTCCAACACCAATTGCGAAATCCGCGAACAAGAGCTCCTCCACGCGAGGGTGCTCGGTTATCTCATCCTCGAAGGGCCTTCGATGGGGGCGAGCGAATTCGTAGCCAGAGAGGTGAATGCCTGTCGGAGTGAAGATTAACTGGACGAGTTGGTAGTGCATCTCCTCCACTACCTCCGTACCCATGAGCAATGGTTCTCAGCGATCTGTGATCACGATCGGTAGTCCCGGGCCCAGTGCAGCATCTGCTAAGGCTACCGTGATAGCGCGAGCCCACCTTACTAGTACATTCAAGTTAGGGTGAACAGTTCTGTCAGCAGCTACCGGATCTCCAACTGCAGCCTCTCCCAACGTGTTGGCAACTTCGCTGTGCCTCTAGTCCCGACGCAGACAAACCTAGAATTCTTCCTCAATTTCCGCAAACTCATCTTCACGCACGCCTGAAGTTGTCAACGTTCATTAGCCTGGCGAAGCATGTCTACCACCTCCTTTATAATTTCGAACGAAATGGGTAACGATGTAAAAGAGGGGGGCGGACTCGAAGGCGTTCTAGTGACACACCTTTATGCCAGTCACATTTCCAAACTGTCCAGTAGCGTCGCGCTGTCTGTCAGAGAAAGGGGCAAAACCCAAGCTGAGGGTGGCGATCGATCTCGGAATCTTTGGCAATGACGCATCCCGTTTAGCCTTGTTGCGCTTCCTATCAATCCGGCTCAGATTGCTATACGAAGAAGACTTCCATCAACTCGTGCAACCCTTCCCCACTGCGGCTGATTATAGCCTCCTGGGCTCATATGACTACATCAGGAAAACCCCTAGTTTACTTTTTCATGCTTTTCATGCTTTTTTGTGCTTTTATCAGTGAAAAAAGTAAATTTTTAGAAAAAGCAAAATGCTTTTGAAAAGCCATGTCCTCTACTTTTTGCATGCTTTTCTGGTACTTTTATACAATGAATCTACATTTCGTGTGCTTTTTTTCTGTTTTTCAATGACAACTTTTATTGCTTCCTTTTTACTTGGACAGTCACACAGTGCTTGGCGCACACAACACTGACATACCTTTCAACACAGATTGAAATGCATGATTGAGCACATTCCATATGCATTGCTGAAGCTATTGCTTCTGTAATCAGCCAGCAGCACTCCATGATCCACTGTTTGGGCCCAGCGAACGATCAGCAGATGCCATGCTGCACAGTGCCAAGATGCAGCACTGCAGTACAGTCCACTGGGTCCTGCATCATGTAGCGTGCAAACTTGAGTGCAACCACCCATGGCCACAGCACTGTGACAAGCGAAAGGCCACGCTTGTTGAAGATCGTCTATGGAACTGTGCTTCGCCGTAGCTGCCCCAACTCATCTTCCCGGTTTGTGACGATACTCTTGATACCCTCTGCTGCTCGTGCCGGTACGATTCGAACCTGTCTCTCAAGAGCCTGATTGAACACAGCCTGCATATATTCGAGGGCATGCCAAGTCAGCAGTGACTCTCCAAATCCAAATGAACAGGCTTGGAACTACCTTAACATCTTCACATAGACCCAATCGCCCCTCCACATCTTCCACGCCTTATCCCACCTCCCAATCGCCCAACGCACACCCCCAGCAGTGGGGAGCAGGCCTGCGCCCGCTGCCTTGCCGATACCCTGCAAGAGCACCCCAGCCCCCACCGCAACTCTGACACCAGCATGCCCAGCGATGCGCAAAAGTAGGACCTGTGTGGCCCGCGCAAGCGAGCTCGACATTCCCGCATCAAGCCACGCAATGTGGCCCTCAAGTGGGTGCAGGAGCACATGCAGCACAACAGCGAAGGAGGGTGGGTGCACAAGCTGGCTCAGCGCGTTCTCCAATATGGGGGAGCGCAGGGCAAGGGGGAGCGCCGTAGCAGTACAGGAGAGGGCGCGCAAGGCTTGCATGGACTGCATGTTGGGGAGCACGGCGAGGGTGGGAAGAAGCGCACTGGCAATAGTTCTGACCCAGGCATCGCATGTGGCTTGGCACATGCGCCAGCTGACTTCGTCTGGTGCCCAGAGCACGCGCCACCGTGTCATGTTGCCTAGGGCCAGCAGCACATTGTCATCTCTGCAGGCCATGGCAGTGTGCACTGATGCATGAAGATAGGAGAGGGCTGGTCAGGACGTGGAAAAAAATGAGCCAGTGAGGGGCACTCACCAGTTGGAGAGGAACTGGGAGGGAAGAGAACACCTCGGGTTGCAAAGCAATGGGGGTGGGGATGGCTCTGATGGTCATAATTTGGGAGAGGCTGTGACTGAGCAGAACACCTAAAGAAAGCAAGCCAGCAAGAGGCACTTGCCTTCTGGAGAGGCTGGTGGCATCATTCCATGAGGTTCTGATTGGGGTGGCTTCTCTTGGTGTGCTGGCGGCAATCGGGTGGCATGGGGTGGGCATGGTAGTGCCATAGGAACCAGAGGAGTGGTGGGGGGACTAGTCAGGACACAGGGGAAGCAAGCGAGCGAGAGGCACGTACTTGCTGGAAGGCACAGACCCGTCAGGACATGGGAAAAGGGTGAGCATGCAAGCAGCACAGTAGCTGGAGAGAATGACGATGGGAATATGCTGACATCCCTGAAAGAAAGCAAGCCATTCACCTGTTGGAAATGGCAGAGGGACTGGTGAGGACAGTCAAGGGATGTTGGTCTTTCGTTCAGACTTGACGCGAGATTGAATAGCATGGAATATAATGGATTAGGACGCAGAAAGAAAGCAAGCAACTGAGGGGCACTCACTTGCCAGGGCGAGTAGTGTCCAGGACTGCTCAGGATGTAAGAAAAACCCGGAGTCAGCAAGGGGAAGGTTGGGACTGGTCAGGACACCGAAATTTGTCAAGCCAGTAAGTGGAACTCACTCATCGGAAAGGGTAGAGGCTAGATATGGTCAGGACATGGAAAGAAAGGAAGTGAGTGAGGGACACTCACTCTGGTTAGGACACAGAAAGAAAGAAAGAAAGAAAGCAAGTGTAGTGAGTGTGTAGTGTGAGTGTGTCACGGTAGCGAAGCCAACATGGTTGTTAGTCCGTCCAACACATCCAAACTTTCCTAAGTTCAAATACAACACATGACCAACGCCACAACAATTGTTCAAGTCACCCGCCCTTTCATTTCCCCTCCTCGCTTGCTCGCTTTCTTTTCATGTCCTCACTTGTCCCTCCCTCTATGGTCCCCAGCTTGTAAGTGCTTCTTGCTCAGTTGTTTTCTTTCGGTGTCCTGACAAAGTCGCTCCCTCAGTGGTCCCAGTTAATGAGTGCCCCTTGCTCAGTCACTCCCCTTCTGTGTCTCAACACTGTCTTGACTTGTCCCTCCCTCTGCTGTTTCCAGAGGGTAGTGCCCCTCACTTGCTTGTTCTCTTTCTGTGTCTTGGCAAGACTCCCCTCCTACGGTCTCCAGTGAGTGGTAAATGCCCCTTACTCTGCAGTCCCTGGTTTGTGAGTACACGTGTGCGTACCTGTTGCTTCTCCAGTACCTTGCCTCTTCGTCATGTTCTCTGGCAGCCAGATGGAATGAGTGATGTGCTCCTATCTGGAGTGGCAGCTAAACGTCAATCCCTCGATGCTGCACGAATTTCAACATCATGTTCAGCAAGATTTCGCCGTGTCCAACTTGCCTGAAGCCATCCAAGAGCACCATGGGACGTCAGCGGCACATACCCCTCTTCCCCACCATCCTTACCTCTCTGAGTGAGTGCCACATTTTTTTTCTTGTTCTGACCAGTCCTGACGTCTTCCACCACCCCTCCCACCACTGCGGCACACTCTGTCTGAAGAAATGTGGCACAAAATCGATGGCGACAACTTCAAGCTGGCGACATTTCAATTTCGAGCACTCTATCTTCAACTTTGTGTTGAGTCACCCCTACCTCTCTCCTCACAGCTTGATTCGTGACTGTCGGAGCCACACCTGTCTTCCCTCCCAGTTCCCCTGTCTGCCTGCATTGTACCCACATCCACTTCGGATGCCCGACCTCTTCACACTGTTACATCCCATATTCTCAGTGCTCAAGTACCCCTCCCCTATACCATCCTCACCCTCACCACTGCCCCACTCCTCCAGCCTGAAACTGCAACGACATTGACAGGAGGTGAGTATCCTTTGCCCCTTGCTTGCTCACGCATCCTCTCACCTCTCTCCCTCACAGCTTGATTTATGGCCATCATAGCCACACTGTTGCATCCTCGCAGGTCTCACGACGCCCCCTCCCAAATGCCACCTGTGCACACCCCTGCTTCTGTGTGCCCAGAAGCCGAAGCAGCTATGCCATTGCAAGCTCACACCAGGTAGTCCCATGTTGGTAGTTGCACATGCTGAGGGTCCTGTTGCATTTGACACACCACAGATCGTGTACTTAGAAGAGGATGAGTGCATGCTTGATGCATATGTGCACAAAATGGGTGTGTGAGGCTTTCCTTATTTTTTATATCTTGATACTGATGAAAATTTATTCATTGATGTATACTCAGTGAGCACATGCTGGCATTCAGTGAGTTCCCATCCTCTCCCTCATCCCGTTTTTTGCCTCCCTTTTTCATGTGAGCGCATGTGTTGGGGTAGTATGCTAACGAATTCTTGTCTCTCCAATTGGACTGTAATAGCTCTGCACTTGTGGGATGAAACCTTGGGAACGAGGTGGTGTCATCGATCCCCATCTCAATGTGTATCGAGTCCAGGGACTCAAAATTGCAGACCTGTCCATTGATCCATCCAATGTCGGTGTGAACACATACTCATGTTGCCCGGATGCTCATGGAGCGTGGCACTGACATGTCAGCCCAGGCAGAGGATGGGAGGACCCCGCTGCATTTGGCATCTGAGAGGGGTCATGTGGATGTGGCCCAGATGCTCGTGGAGCGCAGTGCCAATGTGTCAGCCCAGGCCAAGGACAGGAGCACCCCGCTGCATTGGGCGTCTCTCCACAGGTTGTTATGTATTTATGCCAAATTTCGAGTGAGCAAAATGTACCGTAGTGTGGATTACATGTGCTTTTTTGAGTTACAATGCTTTTTTGAGTTTGCAGTACTTTTTTGAGTTACAATACTTTTGAAAGGTCATCTACTTTTTTGACAAACACGGAAAGCACTAAAAAAAGTAGAGGACATGGCTTTTTTGTGCTTTTTTTTACTTTTTACATAAAAACCATGAAAAATCACAAAAAAGCACCAAAAAGCACCAAAAAGTGTGAAAAAGCACTTAAAAGTAAACTAGGGGTTTTCCTGATGAAGCAGGCAATAATAGACTACTCTTTTTCCTTCTCACTTGCGTGCTGTCAACACCTCAAGCCACTGGTTTACCCCCAATTACGATTCTCCTTGCACATTCTTGGCCTTTCGCGTTGTGCCTTCGCTTTCCCTCAGGATCGCGAACCTATGTCAGGTCTCACACCACAGCATGGACTTACAGCCTGCAATACAGTGTTGATAAAAATCTGGCCAGTGATTGTCAAGTTGTCAACCCGGTAGTTGATTGTCACCCGCTGAGCAGTTTGGACCCTCACTGACCAAAATCTGGCCAGTATTCATTGGCCTGGCAACTGATTGTCATCTGCCGAGCAGCATGGACCCAAGCTGACCAAAATCTGGCCAGAATTCATCAATCTGGCGATGGGATAGTCACTCACTGAGCAGCATGTACTGAACTGATAGGGCCACTGACAAGGATCTGGTCAGTGTCCATCAAACTGGCAGATGTATGGTTGGTAAAGTAATGTTGATCATAAGATGGTCAGCCCGTTATCAGTCTGGGGATGTTTGATGAGCTACTGATCACGCGTTGCCAGCCTGAAAGAGCATGATCATTCCGTGTCTTTTTTGCTGACGATCTTTGTGGTGCTGCAACGACGCGATCGTGTATCCCAGATCGACATCTCAGATATAACATGTACAGAAGTGGAACAATTTACTGCTGCGATGGATGAACCGTTTCCGGTTCTGACAAACCTTTGTGTTCGCACATTCGAAATCGCGGAGTCAGCCGTCGTAGCGGAGCTTCCCGACTCATTCTTGGGTGGGTCGGCCCCACGTCTACAAGTGCTTGTTTTAGAAGGCGCTGCATTCCCGGCATTACCAAACCTTGTCCTATCTGCAAGCCACTTTCACTATCTTCGCCTTCGTTGTATCCCACATGCTAGGTACATTCTACCTGAAGCCATGGTCACATTCCTCCTCCCGTTGCACAACCTCAAAGGCCTTACCATTGGGTTTATCTCCTCTCAATCTCGCCCCAGCCAAATGAGTCCCCCTCCCTTGACACGCGTTCTCCTACCTTCTCTCACCGCTTTTCGATTCAACGGCACTAGCAAGTACTTGATGGATTTCATTGCCCAAATTGATACCCCCATGCTTGACAGCTTCCAGATGACATTCTTCTTGGACGTCATCCCCAACATTTCACAACTCCACAGGTTCATCGATCGTACAGATAGGCTCAAGACATTCATTCAGGCTAAGGTGTACCTTCGTCCTTGGGATGTCCAGACTATCTTTAAATCCCCTGCTAATCTCGGATTGGATATTACATGCGACGGCCCCGTGTCAGATGGACCACTTTCGTCCATGTTGCGACTATATGAGCAACTCCTGACTATCCCCACTCAGGTGGAATGGCTTGAACTCTATAAGGACGATATGGACGAACTAACGTTTTCAATTGAACAAGATTGGCATAAGGACCTAGACGACTCAAGATGGCTGCAACTTCTCAATCCGTTTGTCTCTGTGAAAAGTCTGTATGTATCGAAGACACTGGGCCCATTCGTCACATATGCGCTGGCAAACCTCTGTGGGGAAAGTATCACAGGACTATTACCTGCACTCGATCATCTGTTCTTCGATGACTTTGGGTCATCATGGTTTGTGCAGAAAACCGTCAAGGAATTTGTTTTTGTTTGCCAGTTTACCGGTCATCCCGTAATTGTACAGCACTGGGAACAAAAGACGGCACCCGGATAATCTTCGGGTGGGTCGCCATTTCGTTCCTGCGGACATCTCTCTGACTGTGCCGTCGACAGTTTGGGTTACAATATGTACAATGTCTTGCACCCCACCATAGGGTCTGACCTTGCCTACACGCCCACACGCCTACATGCGATATATATACTTATGGGCATTTCTACATTGCCTAATTAATTACCATTCCTAAGCTGGCACTTGGATACAGATCAACAGGTGCAGTGATTCGGGTACAGGTATGGACCTGGCTGGCTGATGCGCAAGGAAAACCCAAATCCTTCACTCAGGATCACATACCATCAAACTGTCTCCTTGTTAAGCCGGTGCAATATTGACTTCTTCAGTATACACTTATAAAAACTCACGACAGATGCGTACATGCCATGACAATGTTATAATATGTCCAGAACAAATTGCTCTCCGCTCTACTTCAACTTGTCATTTCGTTTTTTTTTTCGTGATGGGCCACAGCCAACTTGACCCTGGCAAAAACGAGAGGCCTAGCCTATGCAGACGCTTCGCAGGCCGCCACAACCGTCTTGGGCACCACGCTCCAAGGCCAATTCCTTACCGTCCCAGCTCAAATTGCCTGTAGCCCTGTTTGAGAAGCACCTTGATCCCCATAACACAGTACCCCTTGCCACCCATCACCGGCGTCACCGCCTTGGCCAATCCCAGGGGCGGTGTCTCTGCGGGCTTGTAGGCCATGTCCACAATGACGCTACCATCTGCGCTGAAGATGGACAAGGGGAGGAATAACGCGTCCAGGACGTGCTCTTCCGTCGTCATCGTCGCGAACGCTGGCACAGTGGAGATGATGACACTTGGCAGTGGTCCCTGCACGGATGCCACGTCGAGCGTGTCGAGCTCGACGTTAGCCTGAGCATCCGGGACCACGTGAACGGGTTCTTCCGCGCTCCGCTGAGTGCGGTTGAACAGGTAGATCTGACTTGCGCCGAGATCGCCGCACGGTGCCTCCTGCGCTGATGACGAGACAGCTCTCGACATTGTTCAAGGACGGTAGCAGGAGAGCCTTGATGACGTTCCTGATTCCTATCCAGTCCATGTTGTCGCCAAATAGACCCGATGACCACTCGCATTCGTGAAGGGGATCACTGTGTTGACAGGGCCGATGGCATTAGCTTCGGGAGTAAGCACGTCGAGTTGCGGCGTGATGTCGCGCTTCAACGGAATCGTGACCGACACACCGCCGGAATCGGCGTCTGCAGGAGTGGAGCGTACGTCTGCGTCAACTTGATCGGGTTTGCGGCGCCTGTAGGAGTGCAGGAGGCCCATATGGTCAAAGGCGGTGTTGTGCAACGTCGGGAACACGGAGTTTGCGATTGGCTCCAAGTTTCCGAAAATGTAGAACCGCTTTGCTGGGAGTTGGCCAACCAAGTGCAAGGCCTGTTGGATCTCGACGAAGGACAGCTGGCCTGACGCTGCCCTCGTTGAGTCGCTGGGGTGGGGGCGAGGCGAGTTACCCGAACGGCTGTTGACACGTTACCTCGAGGAACCCTTTACATTATGCGGCTCTTTGCGGCTGATACGACGTTGTGAAAATCTCGCCCATTGAACACTCAGAGGATGTTCGCCCTTGGAGCATCAATCCCAGTGAAAACTGGAACCGAGAAAATCCGAGTGAATATGAGTTTATCGGCATTCAGCGGCGCCGGCCCGAGGACTTGCGGTGCGAATCTGAGAAATTGACGCGACTTCAGAGAAACCCAGATAATTCCGAGTTGTGTCCCTCTCGTAGATCTCTTATCATCCAATCAACCACACTCGAAAATATACCTGACCTACGCCGACCTTGTCCCTGCACAAAATGCAATGGTGCTCTTGTTGCAGCACGTACTCTATGAAGGCATGCCTCCCGCGTCCTGCCTACTGCCCTCCCTTTGTTCTCCGCTTGGTCACAGCACTTGGCTGGCACTACAACGACACAATCTTCCGGGAGCTCCGATTCTGACGTCGATGGTGTGGGTCATAGCCATGGTAGTTCTCAGCATGATACTGAGCACTCTCAGCCTTTGAAGAGGTTCTGATCATCCACAGTATGTTCATCTCCAACTGCTTGATTCCTCGCCATCCTTGTACCGTATCCCCACCACCCATGTATGCATGTATCTTCACACAAGAATGATCCACACATGATTTTCCTATCCTATTGTCTGTCTACTTGAGCCTGAGCAGAATCAACTCCAGGATCATCCAAATGATGTCAATGTCAGCAATCACTACGAATGATCACTGACTCCATTTCATGATGACTTGGGTCCCCTTCAACCTGACAGCACTGATAGCCCTACAAGTGATTTCGACCCTGGGGATTTTGACAAGCATGAGCAGTGGGATGCTGTGTTACAGGCCAAATGGCATGCTCATGCTATGGCATTCCAAGCTTTCAATCAACTTGAATCTGGCTCAGATACACCGTTGGAAACTGGCAGTGATGAGGAGCTGGATGACATACCAACCATTCTGTCCTGGATTGAAAACATCAAATTCATCCAAGGCTTTATTGAAGAGATCTCTACTGCGACTCTCGAGAATGGGTGCTTGGATGACAATCTCATATATCGTCTCTGTAACCCTTGCAATGAACTGACAAGCATATCTGATCCCGATACTTGCCTTTCTCTGGACCTTTTCTTGGGTGTTACGAATGCATCCAAGGAAACATATCACGCTTGTTGCAATGCTATTCTCCTGTGCTATCCAGACTCTGGGGTTCTGTCCTACCATGGTGTGAAAAGGCTCATTGCTGACTTAACAGGTGTTGTTGCTGTCTACAATGATATGTGCATAAAGTCATGCCATGCATTCACCAGGCCATTTGCCCAGCTCCGATTCTGCAACATATGTGGAGAGGCTCAATATGATGTGGCCCAGGCTGTGCTTTACTGGCAAGGACGTCGCTCACCAGCAGTTCTGTATGATTCTCCTTGGTCCACAACTTCAGGCACTGTGATGATCTCACTCAGGAGCTATTAACATGTACTATTTGGACCAGAAGTTGAAGCAGGTGGCAGAAATATTTGACAATCTTCAAGCTGAGGACAGTGGCGATGCCATCTATGATGGCATCTTTTCTGGTAGTGAATTTCAGGAGCTTGCTGAGCATATCAAGATTACTGGGGATGATACCATTGTCAGCTTATCTCTCGATAGAGCACAACTCTATCAAAATAAGAAATCGGACACTTGGATCTTGATATGGATTCTTGACAACCTCTCCCCACATCAGTGCTATCAGAAGCAGCGCATCCTCCCTGGTACCATTATTCCTGGGCCCAACAAGCCCAAAATCATTGACTCTTATCTCTACTGTGGCCTACATCACCTCTCTGCTCTTCAGCACAAAAACAATGGGGCTGGGCTTCGCATGTGGGATGCAGTGACATCCAGGATAATCCAATCCTGGATCATTCTGGCTCTATCAACAGCAGACGTGGTCGGAATCACTGAACTTGATGGGCATGTTGGCCACCATGGTGTGCGTGGCTGTTGACTTGGATGTCAAATGAAGGGCCAGCACAAGCCCCACTTGGGGCATTACTATGCTGTACATCTGAGGCCCAACAAGTATACTGTTCAAGATTGCGATCACTACGACATCAATATATACAAACTCCATACTCCTTCATCCATTGACTATCAGCAAGACCTCCTCAAGGTTGTCTCTTCACTCAATCAAAATCACTATGAGAGAAATCGGAAAGAGACAGGAATCAGCAAACCAACTGTTCTGAGTGGTCTTGTCAACAATCTCATGGTCCCTGTACTGTGCTGCTTCCCCCTCGATCTGATGCACCTGATCTTCATTAACCTTGGTGAACTACTAATACTGCTTTGGAGGGGCACACTGAAGTGCAACGTTACTGATGATTTATCATCTTGGGACTGGGCAACTCTAACTGGAGACACTTGGAAAGTGCATGGGAAGGTTGTTGCTGATGCGACACCATTCTTCCCATCGTCCTTTTATTGTCCACCATACAACCCAGTGGAAAAAATTTCCAGTGGATATAAAGCCACTGAATACTTCCACTATATCTTTGGACTTGGACCGGGCATTTTTTGTATGATTCTTCCCTCAAAATATTGGAAGAACCTCTGCAAGCTTGTATGCAGGGTTCGGATCCTTGTACAGAGACGCATCATGGGTTCCCAGCTGCAAGAAGCACACTCACACCTTGTTCAGTTCATGGAAGAATTTGAGAATCTTTATTATCAATGGTGAGTTGACCGCATCTATTTCTGCTGCCCATGCATCCACACTCTGCTTCATGCTGCTCTGGAGGTCATGCGGGTAGGACCTGGCACTTATACAATGCAATTCACAATGGAGCACACAATTGGAAATCTGGGGCAGGAAATCTGGCAGCCTTCAAACCCTTTTGCAAACCTTGCCCAGCATGCTCTCCAACAATTACAAGTCAATGCACTGAAGAGTATCTATCTGGAACTTGATCCGAATTCAAAGCCTCAACTACCTAAAGGAGCGGTAGATATTGGGGAGGGCTACATAATGTTACGGCCCTGAGATAAGGTTCCTGCAGAAATTCCAGGACATTTGACTGAGGTCCTTGCTCAGACGATTAATGCATCAAAGATTAGGCGATGGGGACAAGCACGCCTCCCAAATGGCCAGGTAGCAAGGAGTGTGTGGAGTGAACAAAGATGCACATCTCAAAAGGTCCAGATATCTCGCAACGTTAAGGTATGTATAACTCTCATTCTATCATCTCTTTACTAACACGACATGACTCTAGATGGTACTAAACGGGAAAATAGAATATGGCAAGGTCCAATTCTATTTCCTTCAGTTTACAGCCAGTGCCAGTCCAGCGACACCTACTGTGCTTGCCCTTGTCTCAGTTTACTCTTGTCCTGTTCAGGCACTCTTGGTCGAATCATCAAATACACTGTGGGCCTGCCAATATACAGGTGTTGACAATCTCTGAGTTGTTCCACTTTCAAGCATCGTCGCATGTGTTTCTGTACAGCACCTGCCTCCACTACCCGACAATCTGCCCAGACTCTGGTTTGTTCTGGAGAAGTCAGGGTTGGAGGACGTTCAATTGGCTGCATTCAGGGAGTTGCTAGGAGATGAGCCAGGAGCAGGAGAGGGTGCATAGATTCTCATTATTAGAAACAGTAGTCTACTTGTACTACTATTACTTGAATTCAATGACTTTGCCCAAGTCAGTGGGATAGTGTGGTCGCATCGACGTGCCGCACCACCTGATCCAATTGCATATCTCTCCTTCTCCCTACCATGAGTAGCTCAAGTGGCCACTTTCCTGATGCTTTCTTGGACAACAGTTACAATATTCCCTACAACAATATCCCTGTTTCTTGCCCTGAACACAGCATTTTGAACCATGCCCATGCCTCAGATGTGAGTATCCAAAAAAATTCCAACACTTTTGTATTGATGCATGTTGCAGCCCTTCTCTTCTTATTCTACCTCTATGTTCTCCACTATAGCCTCCGCATCTCACGATGTCCTAGTACAATCAGGGAATGTGGCATATGCCTCAGTAAATGCACTCCATCTGCAAACCAAATGTGAGCTCCAGGCACAAAGGTATGTGCCAACGCACTCATCGTATATGTGCATACAGCTTCTTGTTTCTCTCCCAGAACTCTCATTACACAGCTGCAAGATGTAATCAACAGGCTCACATCTCCTCAACACCCCCAAGTCCTGTCAATCCCCGACACAGCTCCCGACCAAGAAAAATCTGACGGCCTTGATGTCACCCCAGATCTACCGCAACCACTGGAACAGAAAGATTATCCACATATTCACTATTGGTGCGAAGGTGACTGGATCAAGTATACCAATCAAGAACACGAACTTGGGCAAACCCCTCCAAGGCTTGGATTCCTCACTGATGAGGATGGTAGTCCAGTCCTGGAGTCACGCATCAGGGCATTCATGTCTGCTGCAAAGCAGGCATGGAATGAACTTTACCACATCCGACTTGACCCCAGTTTGTGGACAAAGAAGACGCCAAAGGCCGCCTCCTATCTTGTATACATTATGAAGACAGGCTTCGATGAATTTCAGTATTGCGATGGAGATTGGAAGGTCAAGCGGTTTGCCATTATCAAGTACCCTGACTGGTGCTGTGATGCGAGGGAACTGGGGCATCTGACTTGTACATCTGACATCTTATTTTCTCATTTCTTTCGAATCACCCCTCCTTCCTAGGTGCTAGACCTTTGAAGCGCAAGATCGGTGATGGCAACCCACTCAAGGACAAGCATAGATGAAAGAAGGCCAAGTCCAAGGCCACCATGCTGCCTGGCGTGCAGGTGATAGGTGGCTTGGATGCTCCCATTTCCCCTGCCACTACTGCCACACTCAATCCCTTGTCTATGCCATCTACACCGCTTGCACCAAGTCCTCCTCACAAATCATCAACTCCAACTTCTGTCCCCAATCCGACCACTCACGTTCCCTATGCCGCCGCCATTCCATCCCCTCCCTCCTTGGCACCTTGTCTAAGTATGTCCACTAGTATACAAGGACGATAGACTGACACTTGTGACACAGCACCTGAGCATTCAAGTCTATCACCTTCTGATACTTCACGCCCCTCCACCGCCACTCCTCCCGCTTGCGTACATGCTGCTTCTTCTCCTCCCACTCCATCTCCTGCATCCGCACTGCTGCCTTGTCCGCCAGATGCTCCAGCTGCACCTGCCATGAGCGCTCCGCCGCCTCCACCCACAGTGCATGTCCCAATCCAAGGTATGTCAACAGAAATCCAAGTCAATCTTTCTCACTGACGCATTGCCATTACCAGACCCTTCATCATTTTCCCTCTCAGTAGACAATGCCAACATGCCACACAGCCAAACGGATGCTGCCGTGGATGTTGCTACAAGTCCAGCCAACCCTGTGTGCAATTCCACAGATATAGCTGTAGCAAATGAGTGTGGGCGATGAGGCCAGCTGTGCCAGGTAGTAGGTCCTTTCACAAAGCCCAGGTCCCTCTTCACTGATCAACGATATCTTCAGGTAAACCCACTGTAAGTTTCTACAAATAACTGACTACGACCCATGACTAATGTCACTTCATAGGGCTGGCCTTTTGATCTGAAAACTGTCAATATAGGTGGCAGAGGAAGATCTGCGGAACGCACCTTTGGGTGAGGTGGAAACTGCTACAGCAAGTAGGAAACCAGACAAGTTCATGGTTGCTTCATCAACAGCATTATCAGCATGGTAAGGTTTTCTTGCATGTTTGATGATTGAAATTGCTTCCTGACACACTTGTCTAGTAACCTTTTTGCAATCGAGTACCTTAAAGAACACCCCACAACGACAAAGCCTAAATTCAAGAAGGTATGGAACAATATCACCTCTGAAACCAAGAAGGTATGTAAACTACATTATCACAATCTGGTAATGTGCTCATTTTTCACCAGAAGTACGAAGTGTTGAGCAAGGAATGGAGATCAGACACCCATCTCCCCACCACCACCACTGCAAATGGTTCAAATGTGGTGACTGACTTGGGAGTGCGTCAGCATCTTGTTCTCACTCTGGAATGATTTCTTTGACTGTCCCCACCTTTCTTTATATAGGGCTTAGGAAATATCAACAAGTAGCAGAGGAGGTGGGACCATTTTGGTGGGTGCAGATAAGATCAGATGGGCTCGGACATGGACTGTATGGATAGTAGTATAATCTGTATTTTCTGAAATGAGACAATTCTGAATCTTGATCTAAAAACCTCCATAGAGTGCAGTGGGACATGGATCAAACTGAAACTAAGCTAATAATTGTTCAGATTTAGTGCAGAAGACTTCAGATTTCATCTGAAAAACAGCCATTTTCTGGGATAGGCTGAGATCGTCTGCGTGCTCAGCCCATGTTATGCACAGACTCTGCGTATTTGTAAGGACTTGCCTTGAGTACTTATGGGTAAGTGTTTAGAGTCTACCTTTAGTTATAAAGGTCGCACAGTTACATTAGTGCAAAGCTAAGTTAAGACTAACTTAGATAGTAT
>Ga0307510_10001079_pt1 | contig 29016 bp, 41 predicted proteins | sample 12_EM_MG_FD_207224 | JGI IMG/M metagenome (GOLD analysis project Ga0307510, IMG submission 207224) | Populus trichocarpa ectomycorrhiza microbial communities from riparian zone in the Pacific Northwest, United States - 12_EM | ecosystem: Host-associated > Plants > Roots > Unclassified | place... | reverse complement strand
TGATGGTTTTATGACAGGGGGATAGAATGATGGCTTTGCTGTGACGGTCGACAACCGTGAGGATGCTGTCATATCCTTGTGATACTGGGAGGTCTACAATGAAATCCATGGTGATTGTTTCCCATATCCCTTCAGGGATCTCGTTGGGCTTGATTGGTACTTTGGTTGGTGGCTGTATCTTTGTAGTTTGGCATGTGGTGCATCCTTGTATATAGGCTTTGACAAATTCAGTAATGCCTGGCCACCAATATTCGCGTGAGATTAGTTCGATGGTTTTCCATTGTCCTGGGTGTCCCATTAGGTTGTCATGAAATTGCTGGGTAACTCTTTGTTTGAGTTCTTCATTCTTTGTCTTTGGAATGTATATTAATCCTTTGTAAAGGATTAGGCCATCTTCGTAGTTCCATTCTTGTAATCCTTTGTTTACTTGTCTTGGGCCACTAGTGAGGATATCTTTGAGTTTCTGGCCCGTCAATGTGTCTGTCTTTATTGCTTCTTGTATAGCTTCCTTGAGCTCTTCATTGATCCCCGTAGGGATTGCCATGTTATGTAGTGCCCGTATATGGAATTGCTCTGGCTTGAGTAGGAATTTTTCCGGTGTGAGCAAAATTGTTTCCGCATTCTCAGATGCTATCCCCTCTTTATAATCTGGATGCCTGGACAGTGCATCTGCCTTGTTAATTTTGCCAGGCTTGGGGATGATAACGTAGTCAAAAGTGCTGAGGAATAGGGACCAGCGCACTTGGCGACGTGTGAGCGTTTGTTTCGTGGTGAAGTACTTGAGATTCGTGTGGTCAGAAAATATCTTTGTCTGGTGGGCACTGCCTTGGAGGTAATGACGGAAATGCTTGAGAGCATGAATGATAGCCAGAAGTTCTTTGTCGTGAATTTCATAGTTACGTTCGGCTGGCTGGAGAGACTTGGAGTAAAAAGCGACTGGGTACGACCATCCTAACGCGTCGTCTTGTTCCAAAATTGAGCCCGTGGCATAGTCGCTTGCATCGGTAATCAAGGTGAATGGCTTATTGTAGTCCGGTAGGATTAAGACTGGTGCAGAGGTGAGTGCGCGCTGTAACGCAGTAAACGCGGTTTCTTGTGAGTGGGTCCATGCCCATGGTGTATCCTTCTTTGTAAGGTCGAATAGTGGTCATGCCAATGTGGAATAATCTTGCATGAAATGACGGTAAAAGTTGCAAAATCCGAGAAATTGCTGGATGTCTTTGACTTTCTTTGGTTTAGGCCAGTCTTGCACTGCCTTGAGTTTCACAGGGTCCATGCGTAGTTCGCCTTCGGAGATAATTAGTCCCAGGTATTCAACCAATGTTTGGTTGAAAGAGCATTTGGCAGGGCGAAGGTATAGGTCCAACTTGAGTAAAAGTTGGAAAACTTTGTGTGTCCAATAGACGAGTTCCGTGATTGTGGTTGCGTAGATAAGGATATCATCAAGGTAGACAACTACGTGTCCTTCTTTGATTAATGGACCAAATTCTATGTCCATGAATGTCTGGAATGTTGCGGGTGCATTGCATAGTCTGAAGGTCATGACTGTGGATTCGTATAATCCCATGGGTGTCTTGAAGGCCGTTTTCCATTCATCGCCTTCACGTACTCGGATATTATTATATCCCCATTGTACGTCTAACTTGGTGAAGAATCGCGCTCCCAATAGTTTGTCGACAAGTTCGGGAATAAGTGGGATTGGAGCCGCATTCTTAACAGTAATCGCATTTAGTGGGCGATAATCTTGCACTGGTTGTAGTTTGCCATCCTTCTTGTCGATGAAGAAGAAGGAGCATGCGTGGGGTGCTTTGGATCGATGGAGTGTGCCTCTTTTTAGGCCATCTTCAATGTATTCTTTGAGGGCGACTTTCTCGATAGGTGTAAGGCGATAAACTGTGGTTTTCTTCATTTCCATGCCTGGGATGAGGTCTATCTTGTGATCCCACAGCTGATGCTTGGGTAGTTGCTGTGCTTCTTCGTCCAAGAAGACTTTACTGTATTGACGGAATTCAGGGGGTATGTCGATGTTCTTTGGTTGTCCTGCTTTGGCTAGAGTAGTTGACACTGTAGTCCGTGCAACTACCGGTTCATATCGTGGGGAAGCGTGCCGTGACACTGACTTGGGAGGCACCGTGGATGTAAGCACCAGTCCTATTCTTCGTGTAATCGACACTGTGGGCGTGACCACCAGTTCGTGTGTAGCCATATTGCGCTGCAACGCAACTATGCTTTTCTTGGAAGGTGACATCGTGGGCGAAACCACCGATTCACTTGGTTGTATCATGTTGTAGTATTCCCCTTGGAGGTGTGCTAGGATGCATTGTGTGGGATCAATGCCTTGGTACTTGGATTCAAGGAGGTCGTCATAGTGTGCTTCCAAATCTTCAGTTGGAAGGAGGTGTGCTAAGTGCAATGTTTCATCGGGGTAATTTGGATAACAAGAGGTGGGGCAACGGTCGAGACATAGTTTGTTCTTTGCCCAGTCTATCTGGGGGTTGTGTGCCCTAAACCAGTTGGTTCCTAGGAGTATGTCGTGTCATCCAATATTGGTCACAGCCATTTCTGTGGTTTCCTTGTGTTCTTCACCCATCTCCATTCGCAGTATGGCAGTATGGCGGATTGGTCCTTGTTTATTTAAGGTACCATCGACGTTTCTTGGGTAAATGGGTTTGACTAGGGTACTTGTGGGGATCTTGTGAGCGTTGATAAACGAGATATTGCAGTAGACGCCTTCGGCTCCACTGTCAAGTATTGCATGGGCATCAATTTTTCTCCCGTGGCATACGATTCGAACTTTAACCCGAATTGACGGGGAGCGTATATTTCGAATCGTATCTACTGGTACATGGGGAGTCTTGGGAACTTGGAGATTTCGGAGATCGCTAAAATTACAACGGGATGGTGGTACAACTCTCACTGACGATGCAACAGGAGAGTGCGCTAAAAAGACAAGTGATTGATGTGGGCCACATCAATATTCAGGGGGTCCGTGTTGAAGACGGACAATGTCTTGAGTGTGACGTCCATGTCGATGGGTGCGAAGTAGTTGGTGGACAGCTCATTTGCTTCCACATTATCATGGATACTCATTTTATCCATGTCGTTGTCCGGGGTAGAGTCCATTTGACGTAACGAGGTTCCGGGGCATTTGCCTAAGTTGCAATTAGTGGCAATGTGTCCTGGTTTGCCACAGTACATGCAGAGTTTATTCTGGAAGCGGCGTTCCCTTTCTTCAGGGGAGAGCTTTCCTCGATGGAACGAGGTTCCACAACCGCGTCCTCGAAATTGTCCACAACCGCGAGTGGTGTTTATTTCTGTGGTGGGTTCTTCTTCTTCAATGGCTCGGATTCGAGGGGTAAAACGACCTCTCCCGTGTCCTCCCCCTGTAGAGGGTGTATAGGACCATGGTGCAAACATGCAGAAGGAATGATCCAGGTCTCTAGCTTTGTCGACGAGATCTGGGAGTGTGGCGGGCTGGGGCGATAGGGCAACTAATTTCTGTTGAAGTGCCAGATTGATGCAGCACCTAAAGGCATACATCTTGGTGTTGTCATCGACGCCTGATCGTCGAGTGTGGTGGGTCCAATCTTGGTACCAATCGTTAAATTCGCGGTTGCCCATGTACGTGTCATGCATCCCCTTGATGGCTTCTTGTTGTACTTGGGGAGGGATGAATTGTTTCTCGAAAGCGGTCTGGAATTGGCGCCATGTTCCATAATTGGTCAGATTGGCTGCTAATGCATCGGCGATGCAGTCACTGGCCCAATCGCCACCTCGAGTACCAGGTTTGAAATTAGTCAAGGCTGCTGGTACTTTCTTATCGTCTGTGTTGTAAACCGCGTCATTCATTGTATAATAGTTGGCCAATGTGTTCCAAAAGGCCTGGGCCTTTGTTGGGTTCCCATCATAGGGATCAGGGGTACTTCCCAAAAGTTTGGGAGTTGCGACGTTTCCTGCCATAATGACTGGGGGTGGGGGTGGTGCTGGGGGACTGGGTGGTCTCTGGGGTGGGCCTGTTCGTCCTGAACGCGGTCGATGAGAAGGGATCTGTGGTGGTATTCCCTTGGGGTTTCCCTTCGGTACAGGTGGTGTCTGTGACTGGGTTGTGGTGGGTACTGGAGTGGTTTCCGAGGGTCTCGAAGAGCTGGCAAGGGTCTGGGGTAAAGGTTCTTCTTTGGCTTTGCCTTTGGACACGGATGGAGTAGGAAGTGAACTTTCTTCTGGTATTGAAAGTTTGGAGCTTCCAGGAAGCGTACTTGCTGGGCGGGACGGGGTTTGTTGGGGGCTTGGGGTACTGGGGCGACTGATGAGTTTCTGGATGGTAGTAATAATCCTTGTCTCAGTTTCTTGTAATAAGTTGCTAACGTTGAGCGTATCTTCGTCGGTGGAGGATTTACTATGTATGGATTCTTTGTCTGATTTTTCGTGATCAGATGCTTCGGATGTATTGTGTTCCTCTGTCTCGAATGTGCCAGGAATGGACTTTGCTTCTTCTGCTTCAGAGGTACTAGGGCTTTGGAAATGTACCTTCCGATTATTGAGGTACTTCCACTTGGAGTGTAGGGTGTCCCACTTGATTTGTTTATCGTAGTAAGTGGCAGTTCGTTGTACAAAGTCGAATTGTCCAACTTCGTCAAGGTGTGAAACGAGGAACCGAAATTTCCTTGGGAGAAGTTCTTTGTTATCTGAAGTAAATTTCCAGGTAGTTCCTAGTCCTTCACACCAAATAGCTGGTTCTTGGAAGCGAGTGAAGAGACACCTAGTCTCTTTATAATCTGCAGCAAAGGCCTCGGTAGCATAGACAGGTATATACGCTTGTTCTTCCTCGGTGAGTTCTAGTCGATCTTCGGGTGGAAAGTTATCAAGGATGATTTGCCAAGAGGTCATGCAAGGGTGACGGTGTAGCTGGGGTTATCCCAACTGTAGAAAATCATACACACTTTAACCAAACAAGGAGTTCTAGTATCACTATGATGGGTAATGCCTCTATAATCTTCTAGAATACCGTTGATTGTGATCGAAGTACGGTATTTCCAAAAGAATTTATTAAAGGCCCCGATATGCGGAGTGATAGTTTGTAACTCTGTTAAAGGGTGGCAAATGTGCTTCTCTGTACGATTCTGTAGAAGGAACAAACAATGTTGTTTGAAGATGTGAAGTTCCGTACGATTCCTTGTAGGGGCAGTGACACCTAGGTAGATAACTTCTGGTAAGTAAATTTGTGATGTGGCTCCGACTAGATCCGAATTTCCTGAGATGCTAGTGTGGTGACTTCGAGGAGTAGGGGGTAGCGGTTGTTTGATTCGGGGTAATGTATTATATGGTCCCTGCAGGACTTCTTGAATGTGATGCGCTACTGGTACCGTGAAGGGATGTGGGGATGGGGTCGGTTCTCTATGAACTTGGGGAGAAGGAACTGGCTGGGGTCTTTGATCTACGAAATTCTGGGTTCGGCGGAGTCTATGCCTTCCTCTTTCATTGGAGGGTATGAAGTGTCCTCGTTCCTGGGCTGGGGCTGAGTGATTTCTCTGGTTACGTGGACTGGCCAGATTGTCGGTTGTAATGGAGACCTTCTACTGGTCCTGTTCTGAAGAATCGGGGGTCCCAGAGGTAGATTCCAAGTGGGGTGGGTGGGGTTCCGGGGTGACGGCTATCGCAATGACACAAGTTGATTCTGCAGAAACAAAGATCCGGGTGGTCTGCCAAAAAGGTGATCTCTTGGGCACGCCGATATACCGACTCAGGTGTACTTGGGGGACTGGATTCAGGGGTATTAACCAGAGTGGGGGGTAATGAACTGTCCGCGCTGTCGTGATAGGATGAATTGAGCGTGAGAAGATCTGGTTCCAGGAGGATATGCTGGAAACGTTCCAGGTATTCGGTGTCTCTTCCCTGGGTATTAGGCTGGGTGATGGGGAGGGTAAAATGGGAAGGGGGATCGATGAGGCTTGTGTGTGGGGTAAGGAGGTCTGTGGTCCAGGTGCGGTTGTTCCAATGATAGGTGAGAAATCGTTCGTCACTGTAGATAAACTGGTACAAGCTAGTTGAAGTGAATTCTCCGCTTGGGTTTGTCTGTAGTCGAATTTCGTTAAATTCCACTTCAACTTTGGTTTCCGACACGTGAAATCTAGATAGAAATCTGATTCTGTGTCCGGCTTGGATCTGTGAGATGATTTCCGGCCTGTGTAATGGGACAAAGTAGTGCCAGAGGAAGGTTTCGTCATAGAAGAGGGAGATTTGAGTGGCTGGGGATTGGTCGAAGTTATGGGCGCCAGAGAGTTGCCAATATGCAGTGCAGCGTCTTGCTGCGTTAAGGATATCAACAAGTTGGTAATCAAGGTAATGATAGAAGCATTGAGCGCTAAAGAGTCGACCAAAGGGAAGGATATCCAAAAGATCTTGAGGAACCAAGTGATGTTCGCTCCAATAGGTAAGTTGGACTTGTTCCTGGAGATTGGCGATCCTTGAGTAAGTTTGTCTTAAGATTTCTTCACGGAAATTTGCCACTTAAGACAAACGAAAAAGGGAAGCGAGTTAAAAACCTTTGATTTAAATTACACCACAAATACAAGTCCTTTGTAACTTACTTAAAAAGTAAATTATTACAAAGGGTTATCAGAGGGAGGTGTGATGTGATCAAAAGGTTTAGTCGGAACTTGCGGAGTAGGTACGAAACAAGCAAACTTGGGGTCCGTATGTAATAAGTCCGTGATCCGGGTGCTTCAATTCTCAAAAAGAATCCCTTGCTCTGTGAAATGTAAGTGACTGCAAAGGATGGCCATACGACCATCTAAGAAATCATATGCAACAAGGGGGACAAGGGCTCCTTCAAAGTGAGAGAGCCAAACGGGGGGGAAGTGAGAGAAAACAAACTTGATCAAGTCCAAGAAGGTGGTCTTGATGTAACCGAAGGGGAAGTTGGGGGACCACAGGTGTTTGCCTACTTTGGCACAGATGTGGACCGGAGGGAGAGCGCCATCGGAGTGGACATGGATGGAGTGGTGGGCGTCGGCGTGGAAGGGTGTGACGAAAAAGGGGGCGGTAGCATGGTGGAGGTCTTGGACCCGCGGGATGGTATTGAGGAATTGACTACCGACAAGTTCTTCCGACAAGAACCAAACGTGGCAACCGGCCTTGTAGTGGACTGTGTACTGATGAGGGTGGTGGTCAGTAGGGAGGCACGGCGGGGTGGCGAAGAGGTAGTCGAAGGGGCCAACTTCGATGGTGGGGTAAAAGACTGGGGGTGGTCGGAGAGTGGGTGACGGCGGGGCAGGGGAACCAACAGTGGCGACGGGTGCTTTAATGACGGGCGGGGGAATATTCTCGAGGGGAATGTCCTTGAGGGAGACGTGGTTGACGGGGCTATTAGTGAGTTGGTACTGGGTCCAACTGTCTTGGGTGAGTGGGGGGAGGATGGAGTCGAGCTCGGCTTGAGCAAGACGGATGACGGCAGTGGCGGTTTCTTCTCCAAGTTGCTTGAGGTCGAACTCAGCAGCGGCGCGGAGGGCTTCAAGAGTAGGTGCGGGCGTGGGCGGAGATGGGGAGTGAACGATGTAGGGGTTAGGATCAACGGGGGTGGGCTCAAGAGTGTCTGGGTCGACAAGGGTGATGCTGGCGCTGGCCGATGATGTGGAATACTGGGGGGACTGAGGGATGACAAAGTCGTAAGGGCCAGGGCCTGTGGGTTGGAGGAAAGGGAAGCCGGGGACGATGAACTCGAAGCGGAGTTCGGGACTGGAGGCAACGGTGGGCGACCAGGGGACGACGGGAGACAAGGTGCGGGACACAGGGGGATACTGGAGGCGGGGGCTTCCGGGACTTGGATAGTTCCAAGTGTTGTGGGGACTGTTGAGGACGTTGTTGACGACCTCAAGGGTGGCGGCGGAGTTCTCCTGGTAGACGGCGTTCAAGTCAGACCAAGAGGCGACGGAGAGGGAAGGTGAGGACACTTCCAAACAGTCAGCTTCAACTATAGAGACTGTTCTAATGTCGGGAACTCACTACTTTATGGGTAGCGAGACTCAACGACGGCGCGGAGTTGAAGGTGACTGATCCAAAGGAGCAGCAGTGAGATGTTGAGGAGGAAGAGACAGAAGGCAAGGAGAGGCGGGACGGAGTAGACTGTTGAAGATGAGGGGCGGGCTGCTAACGATGAGGGAGCTTTGAAGGGCTCCAGTGTGGGGGTTGACAAGAGAACAGTCTAAGGACTGTTCACCTAAATTCGTAGGTCTTATATACTAATACAGGGTGGTCTGTGCGCAGTTTAGGGTAGGTACATTTACAGGTAACGGGGGACTGCGCAGTCAATGCACAGTAACTGCGGATTACATTATACATCTCAATTAGGGTCTAGCCCTAATGAGTCACGTCTTCGTTGATCGAGTCGCGTTGCGTGTTCATTGATTGTTTAGTGGACGTGTCTTGTTGATCGTTCCCATGATCTGCCACGTGTTGATCAACGGATTAGACGCGCGTCCAAAGCGCGTCTTGTCAGGTGACATTGTTGATGACCAGTTCCTTGATAGGTCATGTGTTATCTTCCCAGGGTCATGGGGTCATAGGTTCCCAGGGTCACGTGCTGATAAGTCACGTGATGTACGAATGGCAGAGGGGTCACGTGATGAGTCACATGTAGGGTCATGTGATATGTTCCCACGGTCACGTGATGCTGAAGTCACAGGTTTGTAGCGAAGGCCGGGGGGCGCAAGTACCACTCGCGACAGTAATGGGCATTAAGCTCACCTCAGTATGCACATGGATAGGGCATCAACTGAGGTGGCAACAATGTGGGATGCCGTGTATATAAATGAACGAGCGGGGCTCATAACTGTAAGGTACCGAATACAAAAGGGGCAGTAAATGGATGCAAATATATGGAACATATCATAACTGAGACTAGTGCGCTGCGCACAGTCAGTTGGGTCTGTAATTAAAGGAATAGGCTTGAGGCCCCAAGGCCCTGAGTTCTGCTTCCGCGACAACCCCCACCTGGTGATGGTTACAGCTGGTCTGTGATGGGTGGACAGAAGGGTCATTCCTTTGCCTCCATCGCTGCTGCTGCTGTCAAGCCTGTCAGCCCAGTTGCTGGCGTGTCCGCAGCCCTTCCTCCATCAGCTGCCCAAGCTGCCCATGGTTTCTTGACGAAACTGCAGCTGGACTCATTGACCTGCGCACAGGTCATTAACGCATACAATGCACATTTCTTGCTGAAACTCGGCTTGAAGGTCTCTAAGGACAACGCCATTGCAGCCTTCCTTGACAAGTCTTCTTGACCGGCCCCGTCACCCCCTTCCCCTCCCAAGCCCATCACCAAAACTGAGTTTACTCTTGTATATGACACCCACGCTGGTGATCTATCTGCTCCATCTGGTCGCCACAGAGATGTGGCATCATTTGTCCATGCGATCCAGAAGCACGTTAAAGATGCTGGCACCAAACAGGCCAAGCTCATTGGAGGCCAATGGACCAGCCAGATGTTGCGCAATTTCGTGTTGACATTCAATGGCAACCCATCTCTTGATGAAGTCCTCCGACTTTGGTCCACTTTCACATGTGTCCTTGGACCACACTACTCTATTGTCCCCTCACAGGGTTATACCTGTGTTGTCCTGAACTTGGTCCCCACCATGAGGGAATCTCTGGGGGCCTCTCTCCCATCTGCCTTGGCCCTCTGCACCAAGCTGGCTTGTAATGTTGGTCTCAAGGACCTTATCCTTCTTGGTGACCCATACTGGCTGACGGCCAGACACCCCAATGCTTGGCATGGCTCAATTTCTGTTGCTTTCCTCAATCCTGATGGGGCGCGTCTTAAGGACATTATGCGTAACCCCCCGTTCCTGTTTGGTAACCAAACGACCAAACCCCATAAGTACGAAGCCCGCCCACTGATCTCTCAGTGTGAACAGTGCTGGATGCTTGGCCATGAGTCATCCTGTTGCCCCCGTCCTAAGGACACTATCATTTGCCCCATATGCGCTGGCACACATGCCAAAGACGAGCACCATAAGAAGTGCCAGGCTGTGTTGAAGCACATGGAGGTTTACTGCACATGCCTGGTTGTCTGTATCAATTGTCAGCGGGCTTGTAAGCCCGCCCAGGGCCACTCCGCTCTGTCAATGTCTTGCCCCCTCCGCTCGAAATTCTGCTCCCCACTGGTTTGCACTGGGGACTCCTCTGATGAGGAGAAGAAGGGTGTCAATGCTGATGCCTCAAGGAGGGCCCCAAGCTCCCTATCCCCAGATGTCATGATGCTCTCTGACAGAGAGACTCCTGCTCCACCCCCAGTTGTCACCCCTGCATTGTCACTATGAGTGATACACCCATCACTATTGTGTTGGTAAACATGCAGAGACGGAACCTGTTGATGATTGCCTTCTTACAGGCAACCCCTGCTGATATCGTGATGGTCCAAGAACCTTGGTTCAGCTGTCTTATCCCTGCCTGTTCTGACACAGACCCCGATGGTGAGCAAGTCTGAGGTTTTGCTGCCCATCCTGGGTGGGAAACCTTTGCTCCTAAACACCAGAAAGGGGATGTCTGCAAAGTTGTGACCTATGTCCAACAGTCCCTCTTGATGTCCCATAACATCTGCATTGTATCACTGGTTGACCACTCTGTGGCGTCTCTGTCTTCCCAAGCTTTGGAAGTCACCATCTCAGGTAATGTCTTCCTCCTAATTAATATTTACCACCACGTCAGAAACTGTCACCCCACTATCAGACACCTTACATGTTCTGCGATTGATTCTGTTCTGCCTACCTACATTGTTGGAGACTTCAATATGCATTCCTCTACCTGGTCCTTCCCAGGGGCCACAGTGTCAAGCTGGGCCAGCTCCCTTGAGGACTGGTTCAAGGAGTCCAACCTGACCCTTGTCAATCCCACAGGGTTGGCAATGCAGAAGGGGGAACACCATCAGCGTAACTCCATCATTGACCTTGCATTGCTGAACGACTCTGCTTTATGTACTGGCCACTTCTCTCCCGTTTCAATTTCTTTTGATGACTCGCTGGGCTTGGACCATGCTGCATTGTATATTCACTGGTCTCCTCCTTTTGACCCTCTCCCATATGTACCCACTGTTTTGCCTGGATTCATTATTGATGACTCTCTCATTGCTTCATGGACTAAAGACTTTGCCTCATTACCTACACCTGATATTTCTGACATTGACTCCCTCTCCTGCACTGCGGATGCCCTCGACACAGACATCTATGCTGTCTTGGGGAAGTTGTTCAAGCACCGACACATGCCAGACTTCCAGGGCCTCCATTGGTGGAACATACACTGTGAGGTTGCCCTCACTGCTGTTACTTCCATTCGAGGCAAGTCTCACAAAGATGCCATCAAAGCGCTTCATCGCACCATCACAGAAGCCAAACAGGGGTGGTCCAATGACAACCTCACCACTGCCACCCTCGACACCTTGTGGAAGGCCACAGCATGGCGACATGGACGCTGCACCAACAAAATCCCCCCCCTTCTGAAGTTTGATGGCTCTCTTGCAACGTTCCATTCTGACTTGTGACAGGTCCTCTCAGAGAGATTCTTCCCCATTGTCCCCAAACCAATCCCTGTGTCTGACCCAGACGATCCAGCTCCCTTGCCCCCCTACCCCTTCTCCCCAATTACAGAGGAAGAAGTCACACGCAACCTCACATGCACCTCCAACAAGTCTGTGCCAGGCCCAACAGGAATCACGTACAAACTACTGAAGTGGTGCCACACTGCCTCTCCTTCATGCCTCACAAGCCTGTTCAACACTGCTATCCACTGGGGACACCACCCATGGTGCTGCGCCACTGTCGTTCCAATCCCGAAGCCCAGTAAAATAGATTACCGGGTGGTGAAGGCTTACTGGCCAATCTCTCTCCTTGAGTGCTGTGGCAAACTCTTGGAAAAGATCATTGCCAAACAGATTCTGCTCAATGCTTCGCGTTTCAACCTCCTCCCACCCAAACAATTTGGCTCCCACAACTATCACACCACTACTGATGCAGTTCTCAGCATGACACATACAGTTCAAACCTGTGTCAAGAGTGGTTGAGTTGCAGCACTCCTCCTCTTCAACATCCAAGGCTTCTTTGACAACCTTCACATTGATTGCCTTGTGCACATCTTTGGCCTCCTTGGCTTTGACCCTTCCATGTGCAACTGGGTCCACTCCTTTTTGACTGACAGACGCATCACCTTGACTTTCAATGGCAAGCCTCTCCCAGAAGTCGTCCTGAATCACAGGACTCCCCAGGGATCCCCCATGTCACTGATCCTCTCTGCCATCTACATCCTCCCTCTCCTGTGTATCGCAGAGTCATGGAGGTTCAAGTCACTCTCCACCTATGTTGACAATGGAGCAATTATAGCCACTGGTGCCAGCCACCACTCCATCATGCAGAAATGTGCTGACAGCTTCTTCACTGTCACGGACTGGCTGTTGAGGAATGGCCTTCGCGTTGACCCAGACAAAATGGAGTTTATTGCCTTCCAACCCTGCAGAGCAGACCCAAACTGAGTAGGAGCCCTTTGCTTGTCCATCGACCTCAGGATTCCTGGTGGCGGGACTCTTCAGGTTCATCGGTCATCGACAGTGCGCTACCTTGGTGTGTTTGTCAATGAATGTTTCCAGTGGGAACATCACGCTAAAACCATGGCAGCCCGAGCCCACTCCTCTCTTTGCGGACTACACATCCTGGGCAATTCTGTGCGCAGCCTTGACTTCCACAACTGGTGCACTGTCTTTCACGCTATCACTCTCCCGGTCCTCCTTTATGGCTTCCTGGTCTGGTCAGACAAAGCGCCCAAATCCCTCATAAACATCCTCCAAGTCACACAAAATGATGTGGTTTGATGCATCAGTGGTACGTTCCATACTACCCCAATTGAGCCCCTTTACAACATGCTGTCGATTCCGCCAATCAAGTTCATGATAGCCAAATACCACACTGCTTTCACTGCCCACTTATTACGCTTGCCACCGACTGCTATCCTATGCACCCTTCTGAGTTACAATGCCACTGCCCTCTACATCCCTCCCACACCGATCCCCACCCTGCTTACCTCCCTTCTCCCTTCTTCCTTCCCTGTCTTTTGCATCCCAACCAATCTTACATGGACACATCTGCGGGTCCATAACATACTGATCACTCCGAAATCAGCAGCTTGTACAGCAACGATATTACAGATTGCCAACACCCAACCTGCCAACCATATGTCCATCTATGTCTACCCCATTCCCCACCCTGACCACTTCATTGCTGCTTTCCTGTCCTTTCAAGACAACTCCCTCATCCAACAGGGCTTCTGCTCCAGTCACAACCACACCATTGCAGCTGCAGAAGCCACGATTGCTGGCATCTTGTTGCTAGGGCCCCACCCTGGCTCCAACATGATCATATTTGTGCCCAACCGCAGCCTTTTTTGCCCCCTCCTGTCGCTAACAAAGCATAAATACCTCTCACAGGCCACTCGATTCTCAGCAGCTGTCAACATGTATTGTTTCCTTCACCCTGACATCTCTGTTACCATCCTCCCCCTGCCTGTCAAGCTTAATAGAAAGCCAACATGGTCAGACCCCTGCTTATTCGCATGCAAATGGCCTGGTCTCCAGAGCAAGGACTTCAACCTTGCAGAAATCTGTGCTGAGGCGCAGTCAACTTGCATCCCATATGACACCCCACCCCTCCCTCTGAAATCCCTCCCTTTCTGCCTCTGGAAAGAAGAACAGGACAACTGTGCAGATCTGCCCTGCTGCAAGTGGACGGGCAGCATAATCCTGGTTCCTGACTTCTCGCTCCCTTCTGACCTTGTAATCAGCACTTTGACTCTTGGACAACGACGCGCCATGTCAGCTGCCTTACAGGTCTTCTTCCAACATTGCTTCTGTGGCACATATTTGCAAAAGATGCACCCCACTGCGGGTGATGTCACCACATGTCCCTGTACCTACTCACAGACCCCAATCCCAATGATTGAACTGGACTATGATGGCGACCCCCAGCCAAAAGCTGAGGGAGACCAAGACCGGACCAGGGGGCAAACTGTTGGTGCACAGCCATATACCACACCTCCTCAGATCATTTCCACTGCTAATCACGATTTTGGGAGTCTTATGGCAGAGTTCCGTGACAACCCCCATTGCACTCCCTCACATTCTCCTCCTCCCCTAACTCCTCATGAACGCTGTGTCGCTCAACGTGGTCATCGATGGTGAAGACAGGACCATGATCTGCAGGCCCCCACCACTGTTCTCCATTCCGCACCCCATATCCTGTTTGATTGTCCCCTGGTTTCTGAGTTCCAGTCCCACATTCTTAAGGACAGTACGGTACATTACTTATTCTGGTCTGTTAAAGGAGCAGCATCTCTGGCCCTCTTTCTCCTATGTAGCAACTCCCTTCTTCGCCCTCTGCCTGCCCGCCCTGATCCACCTTAATTTACTTTATTTTGGTTGGCCTTCCGCCTTTGGACTTCACATTCACCATTTTACCTCACTCTGATCATCCAGACATTCTGCTATCTACCTTCTCCTGTGTCATCTAGTAGTGTCTCTAGTAGCACCGCGATGTCTTGTAGCTCATGCTGTGGAGAATAAACTCCGAATTCCAAAAAAAAAAAAAAAAAAAAAAATCACTCTTAGCAGAATTTCACCCTGGAACTCTCATACTCGATCTTGTGTGCAACATGTATAATTATATGGTATTTTCATATAAATTATTGATAATTGTGTCCATGCAAAGTACTTCCGCACATCTCAATATTATTGACTGCTTATCTCCGCATTATTTGGAAATTGTTGATTATTCGGCTATTATCTCTTGCTAGCGCGGGAGGTTTTTCCTGATACGATAATCCAAGATGACAGCAGGTGTGATGCCTGCAGCTGTGGTCCAAGACAATGAGAAGTAATCCGGTGCAGGCTTCTATCAGCTTGAGGCTATCATAAAAGTCCTTGTCATTGTCTGAGTCACCCCAGGTGGCTTGTCCTGGTTGGGGGATCCCAGACCAATTGAACGCGTAACCGCCATGTTTTCCTTTTTTTTTCGGTAACCCCCGGTACCACTCCCATCACCGCTACCATCACACTGCACCTTTCAAATTATCCAACATCTCTTCTCATCTCAGGAAAGGATGGGTTGCCATCACTGTTATCTTGCATGTGCTGAAGATCACCTCCTTGTACAAATGACGTCTCCCCCATCTCCTCACGCTGCTCCCACATGTGACGCATCTGCTAGCTGCAGTCTCCACATTTATCATGTATTCTGTGTATTGTGAGGTATATAATGGAGTTCGCCAGCATGCATTCCATCCTGTCCATTGCCACAAGCATTATGTGAGTGTTCCCCACATCAATGTCAGTTGACCTCTGTTGCCAAATCAGGCTGAAAATAATCAATCCGAAATTTTGAGAAAATGCAAGCGAAGATGCAAACACAAGGGACAATACGACCCGTCCCTAATTCTGAGAATGGCTTTACAATGACCGTAGCTGTTCATGGACATGCAAAAAAAAGTCACTTAAGGTGCAATTCAACTTTATCATTGTCATTATAATGGGTCCCCGATCTTGTGGCCCCCCTAACACTCCTCCCCTGCTGCCAACTTGGTGTATTGCGTCGACAAACTCACCTCTACAGCAGGGCTAGCATCCGCAAAGATACCGTCGACAGCCTCAAGACCGCACTTTGTGAGCAAAACTAAAATCACGCTCGCGTTGCCATGTCCCTCCCAATCTCAGCACGCTCATGATCAATAAGCCAACAATAAACTGGCCCTCTCCCACAGGTAATTCCACCCTCTTATTCCTATCTTTCGTCTTGGGATCACAATGCTCACTATCACATTGACCGCCACGGGCACATACTCTGGTAAGGTGACATACAAGGTGCCCTGCCGAGATAGTAGGTGGCGGCCATCAGCACACACGCGCTTGGGTATGATTTGTAACCACCATGAATGACCAACTGAATAAATCTCGCACTGCATCCAGCACTACAAGCGAGGTCCAGGTCATGTTTGGTGGGCTATTTGTGGACAGTATCTGGGTCACGTGGAGTGAGGCTTCGTGATTTCCAGACTTACAGCTACGGTATCGCCGTGAGTATGAGATGATTAGCATGGTGATTCTTCTAAATTTGTTGGTTGCCATGTCTGGCATACCTTTCTTCCTTCCACAATGCTCACAATACAATAGGAATCGCATGACAGAATTGTAAACAGTATCACAAATCAAGTACAAGTATGATTCCATATTTATTACAACCTTGATGGTTGAGAGAAACTAGATAAAGCGACGGTGTCTTCCTATAGACACCCCATGTGAAGGAGTCCGAGCCTCTCACTGTAATCTGATCAATAGCATACCAGAGAAAGACACAAGCAAAACTCACATTCAACCCTATTGTACGATGCAACGGCACCACCATTGGTCATCATGAACTATTGTTTCCGCACCATGATCAGGAAGGACAGGGGGGATGTCTTCATGTTCCCATTGGGATGCCATTTACAACGGAGTCTGCCCACTCTCGGCAAGGGCTGTCGCATCTAGCCCCGGCTGGCAAAGTGAGTGTGTATACTCCACATGTCCCTCGGCAGCAGTGTCATTTGATGGAGCAAGGTTGTTGCTGGCCTGGGTCGTCATAACTGCCCTGAGCTCAGGAAGTAGGGGAGCGGGTTCCACGTGCCCCTTGGATACCGCAACTTGGATTGAAGTTTGCCCGTCATCTGCTTGGTCTATTGCATTTATCCCTGGCAAGGGAAGTAGGCCTAGGGGTTCAACAAGTCCATCGGCTGCCACAACTTGGATTGGAGTCCGAAACAAGTCGCCATCAGCCTGGGTTGCCTCATCTGCCTGGCATTTGGGAAGCTGGCATGCAAATTCCAGATTTCCCTCAGCTGCTGCGACTTGTAACTGGGCACACCCTTCGTCGGACCGGGCTGTCCCATCTGTCCCGCCATCAGGAAGTAGGTGTGGGGGTTCCACATGTCCCTCGTCTACTGTAATAGAGATTAGAACCCGCCCATGGTCAGCTTGGGCTGTTGCACCGGTCACGTGCTCAAGGAGTAGGCATGTGAGTTCAACATGTCCGTTGGCCTCTGCCATTTGTAATGGGGTCCACCCATCATTGTTCTGGGCTGTCATATCCGCACCACAGTCGAGAAGTAGGCGGGCAAGTTCCACATGTCCCTTGGCCGCCACGATATGTAATGGAGTATACCCATCATTTTCTTGGGCTGTCACGTTTGTGCCACGCTCAAGAAGTAGGCGTGCCATTTCTACACATCCAGTGTGTGCCGCTGCATATAATGGAGTTAGTCCGACATCGTCCTGTGTTTTCACATCTGCACCGTGCTCAAGAAATAGGCAAGCAAGATCCACATGTTCTGCAAATACCGCAACATGTAATGGAGTCAACCCATCCTGCTGGGCTGTTACATCCACACCATGCTCGAGAAGGAGGCGTGCAACTTCTACATGTCCTCCTATACACGCCATTTGAAATGAACAGCCCACAGCTTCATCCATGGCCGTCAGGTCTAAGCCGTGCTCAAGGAGGACTCGGATGGCTGTCACATGTCCCCCAATTGATGCCACAAATAATGGAGTTAAGCCGCCCTCGAAGTCTTGTGTTATGTCTGCGCCACACTGAAGAAGGGCGCGTGCGACTTCAGTGCGTCCCCCAAACAGCACCCGATGCAATGGAGGCCACTTGTTAATATGGCCTCCCTGCATATCCACACCAAACTCAAGAAAGACGGTCATGACCTCTACATGCCCCCTCATAAACGCAAGGAGAACCAGGTTATATCCATCACCATTCTTGGCGGTCACATTAACGCCACGCTCCATAAGGACACGTACAACTCCCACATGTCCCCCAATTGATGCCTTGTGTAACGGAGATGACTTGCGCTTGTCCTTTGCATCCCCATCGGCACCATGGTCAAGAAGGAAACAAGCAACTTCTGCATATCCCTTCCTCGACGCCAGATGTAATGCAGTTGACTTATCGTCAAAGCCCTGAGAGTCCACATCTTGTGAGTGATCAATAACCAGGAACTTGACAATCGCGTTCAGGCCACACAGAGACGCATAATGTAATGGGGTTCCGCGGGGCAGTGGTGGGCATTCCCCTCACTTTTCTCGACACCAGTATCGGTCTTCCACATTGTGTATCCACACCCAAACAGCAAAGTGGAAGCTGTTTGGGTCAAACAGTTGCTTCATCCTGTCTTCCATCTTGAAAGACACGTCTTGGAACTGCGCATGGTCAACCTAGTGCTCCACAGCATATTTGGCAAGAGGAAATTTGTCAAGGCCATCAATGGTGATGTTTTTGTCAAGGTGTAACAACATGCCTATGCATGCTTGTGTGGCGAAGGTGTGGGCCTCTGTCATCGAGATGTAATAACACTGAACAAAAATGTCCCTTGCTTCCGCAAGCCGGGAAGATGTCAAGAACTCCTTGACTGAAAAATGTGAAAATTGGATCACTTGAGAACCATTGAGGTCAACCGTGGCCAGCAAACTCGACATTGTGGATAGCATGCCATCAATTGGATCTTCCAGGAGCCAATCCTGTTGGAATTTCAGAACCAGCCCTGTCATGAAGTCAAACCCAAGAAACTGTACGAGTTCCTCAACACGGAGTGGGCGGGAAGCCACCGCAACAAATTGGAGCAACTGGTGGGCAAACTCCCAATTTGCTTTATCGAGATCTCTCAAAGTACATTCATATGTCCCATTGAGCATCTCCGGTAGTTCCCCGAGAGCACGCTGTATACGTCCTGGAAGGCAGCGGCAAAGGTAGCCCAACTGGCAATCGACCCATCGAAACCTACAAGAGATGTCAACAGGAGCCATGGAAGCGAAAAGCACCGATTAGGGGGCCCCTTGAACCACGACCACTACCAGGCGCAGTTTTCCCACGGTGAAAAACCGGGCAAGGAGTGATGAACCAGGGTACCAATGCCCCCAGGAAACAAATAGGAACCTATATAGCACAGTAACAGTGTGAACTGCATGAGTGTGCCCAGTACATGTGTAAAACACAAGGAACAGTCAGGAAAATAGATGAAAACCATGTTGAAAACCATACACCAAGGCCCAACAAGATGCTTCCAAACCCTCATTGGAACCAGCACACCACAGATAGGTGCAAAGGTGGAACAGAATCATGTAAGGAAGGCCAATCTAAGAGAAAATAAGAATGAGAGGATCAGGAAGAGCAATGATAGTCTTACCAGCAACATCATCAGGAAAACCATCCCGTGATAATTTGGGTTGGTTAGCGTTAATCAAGAATAATTTAGCAGTAAATTATATTATCGCTCGCTAGCTTGCTGCCAGTAATTAAATCTTGGTTATTGATAAATTATTGCTAAAGTATTGTATTTTCTGTGCAACATTGTTGAATAATTCTTAAAATGTTCACATAAAATTTCACACAAATGTTCACACATATTTTTGCAACAATAAATAATATTATCAATGTAACTAACTTGTCGGCCACACTACCATGACGGCACACTACAAAGGGATGAGATAACTTGACAACTGGTATATGGGGAGGAAGGGATCAAGTGCGAAAGCACAATGGAAGTGTTGGGAGGGCCATTTGCAGAAATCAAAGGACACAACGTGCGAGGTGAGCAGGTGCACAGCAGCTGTTCCAGTAGCCACTGAAAAGCAAGGACAGATATGGAATCAAGACACTGCTGCAAGAGGGCAAGCAGGTACTTGATGAGCTGTAAAGGAATGAGGGGCATGAGGTGGGGACTGCAGAGGGAGGGACTTGTCAGGACCCAGAAAGAAAGTGACAGAGTGAAGGTCACTCACCCTCTGGAGACTGCAGATGGAAGGACTTGTCAGGACACAGAAAGAAAGCCACCGAGCAAGGAACACGGGACCGCAGGGGGTGAGGCAGGTGAGGACACAGAAAGAAAGAAGGTGGAGTAAGGGGCACTCAACTTCTGGGGGCCACAGAGGGAGGGACACATCTGGACACAGTAAAAAGCAGCAGAGTGAAAGGCACTCACCCAGTGGAGGCCACAGAGGGAAAAGCTGCAGAGGGACATGGCAGGACACAGAAAATGCGATTGAGTGAGGGGCATGAGCTGGTGATGAACAAGTAAGGGCACAGAAAAGGAATACAACAGAGTGAGGGCTCACCAGTCATCACCTGGAGACTGCAGAGGGAGATACACCTCAGAACACAGAAAGAAAGTGACCACATAAGGGGCACTCACAAGTTACTAGTAGGGACCAAAGAGGGAGGGACTTGCCAGGACATGGAAAGAAAGGAACTAACAGAGAGGAGGATAAAGGAGGAAGGAAAGGAGGGGAGACAGTGTTTTGGCAGGAAGGGATGTGGCGGGGAGTATGAAAAGATGAAGTGGAAACTTTTCTCACAACCACAAGTCAGGTGGCAGTAAACAAACATGATTAGTAAGCTGGCAACCAATAACAATGCAAAAGCCAAATGCTGCCTAGCAGAGGGTCTGGGACTGGTCCAGCAATTAGGGTGGTCTCACACACACATTCTGTCACTTTCATTTTTCAAGTCTTTAAGTCATGGGTTAGTGCTGTAAGGTACGCATCCGTGCTAGGCTTGGAAAGCCTACCTACTTTCCGCTTTGCCCGACACACATGTGACCTTGCCCCTCGGATCAGCCCGCCTCAATATGTGCAAACTCAACTCAACCACATTGCATTTTCCTCATGTGCCCTCCTCCTCTCTTCTCCTCTCGTGCCGCCTCCTTGTCCTCGTTCCTCTCATCTTGCCTGTCTTTCACCCTTGTCATCAAGAGATCGATGCCATTCCTCAAACAGCCAAGCCGTCCTGCTCACCGCACACCAGTAGTCTTGGCCGATGACTCACGGATTGCCCATGTTGCCTTGGCTGACGTCAAGATGCGAAAAGCCATTGGTCCACGTTGCACGCGCCTTGCGCTGCCCTTGCCGACCGTACCTCAGTCTGGACTCTTCAAGAACTGGAAGGGTTTTTGGGTCATATATAGGATTAGTTGGCTTTATTGTGTATGTTTTCGACCTTATTTCATTTTAGACTTGTCCACTCTCCATTTCCCAGTTTCCCCATTCGATCTAGAGTTTGTCCTCGATATTCGCCACAACGTTCCTCACCCTCGTTGCCTTCGCGCTCGACGTTGTGCTCCTCACGACTATTCAGTAAAATGTCTCTTTTTGGACACCAACCCTTATCGCATATGATGCCACGCGGTCTGTCACCGGCAGCAACTCTGACTTGTTTGTTGCGTTATTTTTTCCCCATCTTCTCAATTCCGTGTGTAGAGTACTCACTTTCTGTACGAACCAAGCTCTGCGTAATAAAACCCGTGTCTGGCTTTGTCAAGAGCCAGGCAATTGTGGCCCATCCTCCCATCCTTTCTTGTTTGCATGCTTCTGAGGGCAACTGCGGCCCATTTCCTTCTCTTTCTCTGTGTGCTTCCATTTGACCGCCATCACCATCGCTCACCCTCACCATCGTCCGTCCTTGCCATAGCTTGCCGCCACTATTGCCACCACTGCCATTATCTATCACCATTGCCCCATCTCGACAACGTGTCAGGGGACTTGTTAACATCAACGTCAACACACCAACATCCACGCTTCTCCCGTTTCATCGTCTGCGCATTCTTGCTAAGTTTGCGAACACAGCCTCTAGCTTTCTCTCTCACATCTGAGACAACTCCCAAACTCACACGTAGACCCAGTGTCTACCTTACAGTGCTGACTGGTGTAAGGTGGGCATGCGCTTATGGGGTGCATATGGAGCATGCCATGCCAAGTTTGGGTGGAGGTGATCATCGGCACAATCACAAGCGGTGGCTGGTGGCAGCACCCCAAGGCTGCTGTGTGGGACATGGTCAGGATAATGAATGCTTCCAGGATACTGATGGTTAATCCCTTTGCTGATGTACATATATATTTGACATTTGCATAGATAATGTTATGGTATTTTATCTTGTGTGCAGCCTTGACGATGCATGGGACTTGGTGGCATTGACAGCTCATGATGCATAGTGCTCCCTACATCCCGCTTATCAAACCATTATCACCCTTATTTTGACTACTGCTAAAGTACTCCAGTGGTATCTCTTGCTAGCGCAGGACCATTTTCCTGATGATGGGCACCACAATGAAACCTAGAGAAATGACAAGACATGGAACATGGAACTAGTGAAAAAACAGCAGAGGAGGGAACACCCCAGCGAACCAGCTGAACTATAAATGAGGTTTTAGTGGGTAGGACTGCATGGTGAGCATGCCTGTAAGGCATGCTCAGTCACCATGCTTTGAGTCCCACACTACCCCTAACCCAGTGTGTGTAACAGCATTTTTTCCTCACATCCAGACCTTGGTCCAGCTTTAGCATGATAAGTGGAGCTGGTTAATCCTCTCACCACTTATCAATTATCTCAGAAGGCAATTCTATTGGGATAACTAATAGATACACCTCAAGATAAAGCGCTCTCAAAAAAGAAAAAAAAAAAAAAAAGAAAAGCACCGATTACATACATGCCATCAGCCTTATTCGTGAGCACCTCAATTACGAGTTGCTTGTCAGCAGTTTTCCATTTTCGCATCATTCGATCGGTGTTAACGACGGACGTAATAAAGTTGTTAATGTCCTCCATTTGTCCGGTCTCGTCATGTAGGGAAGTGGAACGGAAAGTCAAAGGATCAAGGACGGTCTTGATGTCCATCTCTGGTTGGCTGGTGACACAAATGCGGAGATTTGGAACTTGCGAGTCAACGAGCTCCACCACAAGCATTAAAACTCTATCGCGAGGGGATGACAAGGATGCTGTGATCGGGCATCCAGGGCATCTATTACCAGGTAGACCGGTGGTTGTCCCGGAAGTTTCAGCATGTCCTTCAAACACTTGACAAGTGCGCCGTCACTGGGTTGCCTCGAACCATTGTCGTGTTCCAAGTACATATTGGAGAGAAGGTCACAGGAAAGGTGAGATTGACGAGAAAGTTGGAGAAGCCATGATGAGAGCAGCCCACGAACGTCCTTCTTTTGTTCCTCCCTAAAGTCGCAATAAAAAAATGCCAGTGATGCAAGTCCCGATTTCTGCAAGCTGATGATGGCTTCGACGATCGAGGAACTGACTGACACCTTGAGTCCTCACGGCGGAGACAAAAAAAATTAACGTACCAAAGGATACTCTTCCCTGCGCCCGCTATGAATGAGAAAGGACATCAGTCTCAGTGAGAGCATTAAAGGCAAGATGACCACGCACATTTGCCATGAACCCACAGAAGCGAACTCGCTCCAGACGACTGCCATTCTGAGAAAGTGTCACCTTCAATAAACCATCTCGCCGTCCCGGTGTGCCGCGATCCACAGGCAATGTTGTGGTTCCTCCACGGATCAGGTGGAGAGAACCAATTACGTATATCTCCCTGCAACTTGTCACCTGTTCAACGACCTCAGCGCTTCGTCACCAGACCGGTGTTAAACAACAACTCACGTTTCGACTTGTTTCCTTCGCTCTCCAGTCGCTGCATGATTTCTACCGTTAAATCAGACACGCGATCAGATTATCATGCAAACAAGATATACCAAGCGTATTCTCGATATTCACAACTGATGCTCTTCCGTCTAGAGGAGAATGTGATCAACGGCCAATAGTAAACATGTCAGTGTGTTTACTCACCATCCATGACCAACCTCATGTTCTGCACTAGGCTGTAAACCACCTCTAGGGTCTGTGCTGCCGTCGTCTGAGACTCATCGTGTGTGAGTCGATCTAACTTCTGTAATGCCGCCTCGACCTCATTCTCTCCTAGCAACTTCTTGACCATTCTTACTGCATTCCATTCAGATTGGCAACATATCGGGAAGGATGCACTTACTGGGTCGCTTCTGTCTGATCTGTTTCGTCACCACTGCAAGTATGGAAATTAGTTCCACCAATATTTTCACAATGATCTCAGCCATATTTCCAGTTAAAGGGATCCTGGTATAAATATCAAGGCGGTTTATGAAGTGTTCTATCGATTCGAGCAAGTCGACGAGGGCATCATAACTGGTGCTGACGTCCTTGACCGCCTATGGCAGTTGCGTGTCACAAGGATGCACCCGTGGGAAATAAACAACGCTCATACAGCAAGAAGGATGGCAAAGCCAGTAAAAATGGCATTTGCAGGCAAGAATGGCTGTAGAATAGACCATCAGAGATGTGAATCAGGTATTGAACCCTCTCGACGTACCAGGCCAATAGAGGCAGCACTAGAAGAGAGCGTATACAGAACTGACATGATACCATTGAGAGATTTCGTGATCCTACCATTGTCCCCTAGGAATTCGCTGAACGCTCGTGCTTGCTCTTGAAGCACGGCGGTTACGGCGTCGACGGAGTTGCAACTCTGGAGTTTTTCGGCGAGTGGGTGGTTGACCAGATCTGTCCCTGTCCTCATCTGATAGTCCTGCAAAGCAGCCTCGAAGAGGGCTCGGAAACGAGATGATTGTGACTGGTCACTCATATGGCTGGGAAATGGGGAATCGATTGTTAGAGAGCAGGTGGTGGTAGGGAGAAGAATCGAGAATCTGTAATAAGGGTAAAGGGTTGAGGACTTCAGGTTGAGGTTGAGGGTCACCGTTGCTCGACTTCCCGAGCCGAGTCTTTAACTTAGTAACACCGCGGTGGCGTGGGGAACTGAGACATGAGCCGACACCAGTGGTCAACCGCGCGGTTGAGAAAGTGGAGCTTCCCAACCCCGATGAAACACCAAATAGAACATTATCATGACTCACATACTGATTTTTACTCATACGACCGTATTTCACAATAAACGTGACGGGAAATATAGTGATACCCGTGAACGAAGTGGCCGAGAACGTGTTCGGAACAATGGATCAGTCAGCTTCTTTATTGTTGGCTTCTTCCTTCCACCTCCCGCGCCGATTCTACCCTTCGTTGTCCAGGTGCGATCACTGGGCCGTACAGCTCATCCCTCAGCTATTCAAAACTTGGCGCACAAAGTCCACCAAAGGGCTCTCACCCCGGCTCGTGTAAGTCACACCTCCGCTTCCATCAGTCACCCGCCCCATCCTTCCCTCCTCCCAGCCCTAGCACGCACCTGCATCATCCCTCCAAAAACACACCCCTAACAAACACACCCAACTCGCTCCCGTGCAGATTCTTCTGGAGTATCGCAGCACTCCCATTGGGCGTCTACGTGATCGCGCAGGACCTGAACGTGCCGCTGACCGTCCAACCGCAACTCTTCGCCCTCTTCTCGCTGCTCTCATGGGGCCAATGCTTATACTACGACCCCATGCGTGCGGGCACGCGGTGCGCTGTCGTGCTCGGTGGCACGTTGGTGTTTTGGGGAGCGCATGAAGCGGTGATGGTATTGGCTCTCCGCGTACGCGTATTCTGTTTGACCATCTCCGCTGACCTGTTGTAAGGGAGGAGGGCATCCTTTCATTTCTCGCATGCTGAGTCAAGAAAGCGGTGGGTGATTGTGTGTAGGGAATACAGCCCCGGTATAGACGTGGAACTTCCGAGGGCAAAGCTGGCGTGTGCAATTCTTTGGCACCCTTGGGGCGGTCCTGGTCTTAGTGGCTCTCCTGTGAGTCCTTCAGTAAATCATAAAAACGCGAGCAGATATCGCTAACCTGTCCCGCCATCGTTCTTTCCCCCTTCCAAGATGTGTCTGCCCGCTGAGAGACCCCAGTTCTACGAGATCCGCAAGACCGAGCCCGAGCCGTCTTCGGCATCCCGCTCCTCTTCATGGACTCATCTCCTCGGCGGTGCCTTCTCCATCTCTCGCTCGTCTTCAAGGGCCGAGTCGACGTCCTCGCCGCAGTAGCGGATTCCCTCGTCGTGGTTCGTCCCTACGAATTGAATCCCGCATTTTTTATTGTTGACGAACATTTTCGGTATGCCGGGCTTGTGACACAGGTCATGGATGGCTTCGTGCTGGTGTTGGTTGGGATTCCCAACCCACGGGCCAAGAGGCGCAGAGCGTGAGGCCTGTGATAACCCAACATGACAGCGGTCGTCATGCCTGCAACTGAAGTCTAAGACAATGAGAAGTAAGTCAATGCAACTGACGTGCCTTCTATACTTTGAGCCATCGTAAAGTCCCTGTCATTGTCCGAGTCACCGCAGGTGGCCTGCAAGTAAAGTCCGGTTGAGAATCCAGGCCAACGCATTACGCGTAACCGCCAATTTCTCCATTTTCTCGGCAGCCCCCGAACACCAAGGCGCGTTACTCCCGCCACCGCCACCGCCACCGCCACCGCCGTCACTATCCTGAAATCACACTACAAGACCTTTCAATTGTCCTACATCTCTTCTCTTCTCAAGAAATGGTGGCGTTGTTGTCATGCGCTGAAGATCACCTCGTGAAAATGATGTCTCCACCACCTCACCCTGCTCCGACATGTGGTGCATGTGCTAGCTGCTGTCTCCATGCTCATAGGGCTGAGCACCTGTCACTGTATATATGGGTATACGGGCTGCTGTAATATGGGACCCGTTACTGTACTGTCTGGCCTTGAAGGGACAGTTTGATGGTATGGTTGATGGGCTGGTTACCCCCCTGTATCAGACCGTAAAGTGACAGCCGTAACAGGCCGTATAACGGCTGTATGATGGGCATGAAGTGTTGTGCCATGTGTATGATCCCCACTCGTCCTAGACCTCCTCACCTGCCTTGCTTCAGGTCCCCTGTCCACCCTTGTCACTATCATGATCGACACCTTTCCTCCACCAGAACATAATTCGGCCTTCCTCGCGCTGCAATGCTCACAGCCGAAGACTCACAGATCGCCCCCAATCATTGGCTGATGCCACTAGCATGCGTTGCCACGGCTCCTCACAAGTTGGGCCTAGGTCAAGACTTCTTGCTGTTTAGGAGGACCTTCACTGGATATGGGGACACCTTTCATATGTTGTCCTGCCCCCTTTTCCATGAGATGCTATGCTCTCCCTCCAAAATCGACTTTTTAGCTTTCATATCGAGCATGATCAGAGCATCGCCATTTGGACACTGCTGCTCCTTGTCTATGGCGCCTTGTGAGTCTGTCACCGGCAGTACCATTGTAAGGCGTGCATCCACTGCACCCTGCAAGCTCCACACGTCACCGTCGCCCCTTTGCCTTGCCCTCTGCCTTTGTCTCCATCTCATCGTGTTTGGCCTCCCCCTCAAGGCCCCTTCTGTCACACCTCAAATGCCATGAATCGCCTGCCCTCGCTGGCTGATGCCAAGTGTGCACCACCTTGACAACCGTTATTCCAACGTCACGCGCGACGTACACAACAGCTTGCAATTGCACATAGCATACATGTATGTAGTCACCTTTGCCTAGCTCAAAAGCCGGCACCCAATCATAGCACACTTTCCCCCATTTCTACTTGCATGCTTCTCAAGTCACTCGTTACGCCCGTTACGAATCCGCAGCCAGCCATTGGAGCCGCGAGGGCCCAACACGGTCACACCCCATCTCAGCCCTCTCGCACCACACACAGCGTATGGCCATTTTTTAACTAACAATGTTTTTTCTTCGCAATCGCACCCATATCATCCCGTAAGAACCCGTATACGGGCCGTATTCACCCCCGTACCGTACCGTCTATGATTTTCCAGGTCACTGTACGGTTACGGTTACAGGGGTACCTGTAACCGTATTGGCACCGTAAGCATACGGTACGGTGCTCAGCCCTACATGCTCATCATGAACTCTGTGCATTGTGAGGTCTGTAATGGGATTCGCCAGCATGTGTTCCATCTCGCCCCTCACCGCAGGTGTTTGGTGAGTGTTCTCCGTGTCGATGTCAGTTGACCTCTGTCGCAAAATCGGGCTGATTATAATCAACCCGAATTTTTTAGAAAATGAAGGCAAAGTTGCGAACACAAGGGACCATGGTGATCACAATGTCACCCTAATCCTGAGAATGGCCTTACAACGACCGTAGTTGTTTATGGACGTGCAAAAAAAGGCATTTAAGGTGCAATTCGACTTAATCATAATCGTTAATGAGTTCCTGATTTTACAACATCTTACGGCGTAGACTTTGCGTATAGCCTCGGTATACTTCTACAGCAGGGGTAGTACCCCAAAGACACCTTCAAAAGTTTAGAGACCGCACTTTGTGAGCAAAAAAAAAAATCACGTTCTTGTTGCCATGCCCCCCTCAGTCTCAGGATGCTCATGATCGGTAACCCAATAACATGCTGGCCCTCTACCATGAGTGTTCCCACCTTCTTATTCCTATCTTTATTCCCGAGACCAGAAAGGGGATAGATTCCTGAAATGCTCGCTATCCTGTTGGCCGCGATGGGCACGTACTACGGTAATGTGACGTACAATATGCCTCGCCGAGATGGGGTGGCATCCGTCAGCACATGCGCGCTTGGGACCCGCTCCGATTTTGAGTATGATTCATAACTACCACGTATGACGAACTGTCCCGAATGAATTTGATGCCACATCCGGCATCACCTGCGAACTACAGGTCATGTTTGGTGCATCATTTGTGCATCATTTGTGGACAGTATCTCTGGGTCACGTGGATCAAGGCTTCGTAATTTCCAACCTGAAACTCTGGTGATTCCCCAAGTTATACCCTTCTTCCCTTCACAACGCCCGCATTACAATAGGAACTGCATGGTAGAATTTCCCATTATTGTAAACAGTATCATATACTGCAGTATCAGTATGAGTCCATATTTATTACAAACCCGATGCTCTGAGAGAAACCAGATAGAGCGGCGGTGTCCTCTTATAGATGCTCTACGTGAAGGAGTCCGAGCCTCTCACTGTGATCTGATCAATTTCATACCGGAGAATGACACAAGCAAAACTCACATTCGCGACCTATTGTACGATGCAACGGCACCACAGTTGGTCATCATGAACTATCGTTTCCGTGCCATGGTCGGGAAGGGCACGGCCGACGTCCTCGTGTTCCCGTTGCGGTGCCATTCTCAACGGAGTCTGCCCATCGTCAGCATGCGTTGTCGCATCGAGC
>Ga0307510_10001078_pt1 | contig 29036 bp, 16 predicted proteins | sample 12_EM_MG_FD_207224 | JGI IMG/M metagenome (GOLD analysis project Ga0307510, IMG submission 207224) | Populus trichocarpa ectomycorrhiza microbial communities from riparian zone in the Pacific Northwest, United States - 12_EM | ecosystem: Host-associated > Plants > Roots > Unclassified | place... | reverse complement strand
TGGAAAGTGTTTTCCGTTGACCGGAAAGTGTTTTCCGTTGACCAACTTTCCTAATGGCAAACAAACACAGGAAAGTTTGGAAAGTGGTTTCCCGGAAAGTGAATTCCGGGAAACAAACATGGCCTTAAGATTATTATTATAATACATTGAATAAGTTTGAGTTAAACCAATACTAGCTAATTTATTTAGTTCATATAATTAATTAATACATGTTGTCATCAATATTTTATATAGATTTGATATAAGTAATGGATGATCGTTCTTGGATGTATTGAGTTTCACCTTAAGGGCTGTGCAGAATGGATTATTGTAATGTGGTTGAGGGTTTTATTAATTACGCACTATCTATCCAATAATTATTAGTGGAGATGATATTAGATATCCATGTAAGAGGTGTAAGAATAAAAAGTTTCTCGATCCAGATGTTGTAACGATGCATATTCTACAAAAATGATTAATGGAGAAATACTTATATTGGTTTGCACACGAAAACCATATGTTCCTTACGAGATCATGATAGAAAGGATGATTCAGTCAACTTTTAGTTTTAGCAATATGCATGGAGTTATAGACGACAATAGTAATCATTATAGGAATATAGTTATAGATGCGATGTGAATGAATCAGAGTTACTTATATGAAAGAACCAAATGCAAACGCGACCAGATTTTTTGATCTTTTAAAAGACTTTGACAAACCATTATAGGATGAGTTCATGATTAGTACTTAAAAGTGAATTCTCATTAAGGCTTTATATCATCGTATTGCACTAAAGTATCATTAAATTTTATAACTAAAACATGTTTTATAATAACAAGTTTGATAATATAATATATCTTTAATTTATGGTAAATGCTTATTTTGAATGCAGGTATATCTCACAATTCAAAGAATTGATTGATGTGATTAACTATTGAAATTAAGAAGACAAAGAAATGGCTAAGAAAAGAGATGCTGGTTCAAACTGGAACACCATTCAGTTATTGGATCATAACTAAAGTTGTAGACCTTGGATTTAGGTCTGCTTTATATGGATGGAAAGCTAAGATATAGACCTAAAACTTTCATGAAGAGTCCAAGACTCAATTCTGCCATTTTCAAGTTCAAATCTTAGCAACAACGAAGAAGTCAGAATCTGTCCTGCAGCTCAGACACTGTTTGGTTTTTAGCTCATATCTTGAGTTCTAGAAGTTCAAATGAGCTCTGGTTTTTTTTTTTTTTGGAAAGCTAAGATAATTGCCCACAACTTTTATGGAACATAGGGCTTAAATTCTGATGTTAGCAATGATGTTTTGGCCAGCCAACAATATTAATAATCAGCCAACAATATCAATAACCAGCAGGCAACAATGTCAAAAACCAGCCACCAAATCAATGGTTGGCCACCAACCATTTTCTTAGTCAACCAATCAATAGTTCTGAATCTTAGCCTATAAAAAGAGGCATTTGTCATGTATTTAGTCATCTTGGTTTTCAGGTCAAGATCATATTCTTGCTTTCTTTCTTTATATCTTTGTAATATTCAAGTTTTCTTTCATGCTATATTAATCTCTTGTTTATGCTTTTTCATTTTCTTTCCTATACTTAGTTAACTTATATCATGTTTATGTTCTTATATTGTTTATTTATGTTTTTCTTATTCTTAATGTTTAGCTAAGTTTATAATGTCAAGGTGAAAAGGTTTCACTAATAGTGTTAAAATAGGTATAATATAAACTCAACATGGACTTCAATGTTTATATCCAAGAAAGTTTGCTATTAACATGTCTTATCTTTTTATCTTACTAATTCTTAATACATTGCTTGTTAAATGGTTAATATAGATTTGTGTTGTATAACACTTGGTACATCAAATGCTTGACCCTTCATAGTCTTCAACAGACATCGTTATTATGATAGGAACTTGATTTGTTGTTAACATAAGCTAGCAAGATGAATGCCTGATGATATTTATAAGTATGGTGTTACTTAGATAAGATGATTAATATGATTATGTTAATACTTTATAATGAGCTAATAACGATAAATCATCCGATTGAAACCTCCTTTATGTGTGGTTTTCAGTTGAGTAATAAAAAGAGTTTATATTATATTTATTTGAAATACCATTAGTGAATCTTCTAACCTTGACATTTGTTTTATCATCACATCCCAAAACTCGCTTCAACTTCTTTTTTGTTATTATTCTCTTCAAATCTTTTTCTTTATTTATAATTTATATAGTTGACTTCCTTGTGGTTCGACCCCGGTCTTGCCGGATTATTTATTACTTTGACACTCCTGCACTTGGGATAAGACATCAACTCTTTGATCGTGTCAGTTCACAAATCACAATAAATTATCAGTCATTGCACAGGTGTTCACCATCAAGTTAGAGCATAGGTTGGGTGAGATCGGTTATGACAGAATTGTCGAATGCGCAAGAAATATTTTACCTGAAAGGAATAAGCTGAAAGAGAACTTCTATACTACTAAATCCATGATGAAACCTCTTGGCCTAGGATACCAAAAAATTAACATTTGTCCAAACTTCTTCATGTTGTACTATTTTGAAAATGCAGATTTGACCGAGTACAGAACCTGTGGGCATGCTCGTTATAAACCTAGAACTAGCAAGGAAATGACTTGTCGCATATAAAAAGCTTATATACTTCCTAATCACTCCATTAGAGATGTGTATGAGGCCGAAGTTCATGTTTTTATCTATGATCATACTCGATCCTAATAGTTCGAGTTGAAATATAGATGATTTTTTTTTTATTGTTGATTGATAAGTTGAAGCAATTGTAGTCATCTGAGATTTTGACTTATGATGTCTTGAGGAAACAAAATTTTAAGATGAAGGTAACTTTGATGCGAATTATCAATGATTTTCCTGCGTATAGAATGATTAGAGCACACATGAAAAATTAACATGTCTATATTGTATGGAAAATAACAAGGCTTTCACCTTAAAAAATAGTGGTAAAACATTTCTTTTATTGCTACTAGAGGTTCTTGTCAACCGATCACTAGTACAAAAAGATCAGAAAAGACTTCTTTACTGGTAGAGTTAAAGTGATGTTGCATCACTGGTTCCGTTGGGTAAACATGCATCCTAATTAAATTTCTATTGTCTTTTTTTTAAAAAAATTATTTAATTTCATGTAGTTACTTATTTAACCTTAAGAGAAAATTAAAAAATAAGATGCATGTTAAGACTTTGATATTCGAGGTTTATATTGTTAAAAAGATCTCAACATTTATCTTGTATTATTTCGAGTCTTATTTGAGAACAAAAATGCACCGTGTTCTAAGACATGATGACGATGGAGAAGTACCTTTGAGTGAGAACTTTTTAATATTTTCCCATCTTGGATGATCTGTACCCAAAAATACATTGAGGAGAAGATATTTGACAAAAACTGAATTCAAACATGTATATAATTATGTGTTATGTGATTGCGATAAATTAAGACATTTTATTCAGTAAGTACAATAATTAACATGTTTTTATTTTCTAATATTTTTTTATCTTATACTCTCATAAACTAATAGATTAAATAATTCATCGTAGGAAACATCATTAATTTTTACTATTTTAAAATTCACATCAGACTGAATCTCAAGTTTTTCAATTACAAGATGAATAATTTACCATGTGCTTTAGAACACATGTAAGCACTCCTTAATTATTCTTATCTCTTGTAATATTTAATTTCATTACACCTTTTTGTTTAGCTTGTTAATGGTTATAATCTGGGGAGGAATGCTAGCGGTATTTTGAATTTAATATGTTTAGGTCCCGAAAAAAAGATTAAGTGTTATAACATGTATTTCATCAATAAACATGTCTTCTCATACTAAAAAGCATGAGCAAAGTAGAAAGACATATAACAATGGAGTTTATGTTAAGAGATTGACTTATGATGAGTTTGAAGTTGACTATTATGGGAAGTTAGAAAAAGTGATTGAATTGCAATGCCAACAAGTTTGGTTTGATAGTCTTTTTTACTCAAATGTTATTGATTTGATACAACTGATAGAGGGATTAGAGTAGATCCATATCATGGTTTGGTCGAAATTAGTACAAAGGCTAGACCTTGTAATGTCGATGATGTCTTTGTTTTCGCCAAGTAATGCCAACAAGTTTATTACACATACACTCTTTTCTTTAGAAATAATTGTTCTAAGGTTGATTGGTTGTCTATAGTGAAAACCAAACCTAGGGTTCGTGTTCAATTTGTTCAGGATAGTAACGATGAAGTCACTGCAGGAGATGATGTCTTTTAACTTAATAAGTTAGTTAATTCATATCGAGTTGCTTTATCTATTGACTTGGAAGAAAATTCAAATTTTCACATCACTAATAATACTTTTGTTAATGTTGATGCTAAGGAGTTGAATGATATATTGATAACCAGCGGACATACAAAAGTCGATGAAGATGATGATATTGACGAGCAGCAATTCAATATAGAAGATTATGGTGGACACGACGATGATGAAATTGAAGAAGAAGAAGAATACAATTTGAGTTAATTTGTAAAACATCAATGCCTTATAAACAAACTTTAATGTAATATTTCTTGGTTGTTCCTTTACAAAGATATGGATTTATTATTACATGACAATGAAATGATTATTTTTGTGATTTTATTATTATAAACAGAAATGGTGTTATTGTATTGTGATTTTATTGCATATAGAGGATGAATAGATATAGAATACAACAATTCAAGAAAAACAATTGTTTTATATAGATGGAATCACTGACGGTTGTTCATTATAGATGGAACCACCAACTGATTAACTTTATCGGTATGTTCCCAAGAGTTGGAAAAAAATTACACCCTCATGTCATTGACTATTATAAATGGAATGACCAACGTATTAACTCTATCATAAAGTTCCAAAGAGTTAAAAAAATTACACCCCCATGCCACTGACCATTACATATGGAATCACCGACGGATTAACTCCGTTAAAAAGTTTCAAAGAGGTGGAAAACAATTACACCCATATGTCATTAACAACTATCGACCGAATCATCGACAAATTGAAAATGCATCGGTGATTTTAGGAGGGGTTTCTTGAAAATTTTAGGTTGAATTGATAATTTAATTCTTAATTACAAATGAAATTACCGATGAAAATTAAAAAAATAATATTTTTTTAATGTCTGTCAGTAAAAAAACCCTAATTAAAAGAGCAAAATCCCTAACTTTGGAATACCAACCCGTCTTCTCTCTTCCTCTCAAAGTATCTCTGCATCTTCTCCCTTTCTTCTCTCTCTGTCACTGTTATTTTCCTCTTCTTATTCCCTCTCATTCTCTTTGTTTCTCACTCCACCCTCACGTGAGAACCCTCCACACAAGGTAAATCTCTTTATTCTTTATTTTTTTTTTGTCAAGGTTAATGAGTTAATTAATTTTTTTTTCACTCTCAATCTCTTCCCCTCTCACACCATCAAGGTCCTTCACCCCAACTAGGAGAAAACTTCTAAGTTAATCTCCTTTTTCTTCCTTTTTTTTATTAAAAGAATTGTCATTGTGTTTTTACGAAATATAATTTTTGTGGCCAAACTTATAAGCCAAGTAGTCAAATCTCTTAGCTGATTTCCATCATTTTTTTTTTTAATATAAGGTATTTTGTATAATTAATTATTGTTTTTCATTGTTATTTGTTATGGAGTTTTGACAAGATGTTAACCTATTATAATAGATTTTAATCCTAGATGAGAAAAGGGAAAGGGATGGAAGTGCATTTTAGGTAAAAGAGAAATTTGTTTTAAATTAAGTAAAATTTTATTTGAGGTTATATGTATTTTATTTGTTACAGTGAGTAATTTAGGTTAATTTTGTTTCATTAATTAATATACAAATAATTTGTTGGTAGAAAACATGTTTATTTTAAAAATAATTTAAAATTACTTGTATAAAATTAATTTTAATTTAAAAATGTAATGAAATTCAATAGAAAATCATTGCAAGTTGCTTGTTATGCAATGCATAGGTGGAAAAATGTATTAATATACAAAATATAATTTTTTTGATGGAGTTATGAAAAAATTATAAAAAACTTGTTAAAATTGGCCAAATTGTTAGTTTATATAATTTTAGGAAATTTTAGAAATTAACCAAATTGTTAGCAAAACTAATACCTTTGTTGATTCCTCACATTTTTATGGGGTTCTTTTTTTATTTGGTAATCGATAGGAACAATAACTTGTCTTACATAAAATCAATTGGTTTATGACTACATATTATTGATGCGTGTTTACACGTTGTTAAATTATGGGTAGTCTATTGTATAGGGAAGGTGCTGCTGAATTGTTTTAAAAATAGGAATGTTAATCTTTTTTAATCATTTAATTTGTGTAGATGCCGAGGGAAAAATTGATTGCGAGTCATATGGACATAAGCTCTATTAGTTCTTTTAACAGTGTTTCTGGCCACCATGAGTTGTTAGGTGCCGATCATAAACAGATCCCTGAGGCACAAGCAACCTCTATCAATGCAGGCTTGTTGATTGCGATGTTGCCTTGTTGAGAGGGGTCCATTCATGGCGGGATGTATAAGCTGGGAAGTATGTTGCCCAGTGGAAGTCTGGCCATTTAATGTAAGTTTGTTTTCATTTCTTGCACGATTAGAAAATAAAGAATAGTTCATATTTTTTAAAAATAAATTTCAATTAACGAATTTAATTTTAGGTTTACAAATGTTGAGGCTACCCACACAACAACATTCGTGATGAAAGTGCAATTTTTTCAATGGAGTCATGTTTTCAAAAATCTTTAATGAAAACCCATGATTGATGTTTGGTTCGTAAAGTTCAAGGTTAGCATATACTTAAGCAATTTTTTATGTTAATTCAGTTAGTTTATTAATTTCAATGAACTAATGTTTTTACAAATTTGACGTGCAAGGAAAAGTTTTGCTAGGATAGGGCTGACAACGTTGTTGCTAAGAGGGTTTAGGAGAATCATAATGTAATTAGGTAAGATTGAATTTAATTAGTTAATTTATTTTATTTAAATATTAAAATTCATTTTTCATTATCTTAACCGATAATTCATTTTTACCTTATAGGTTGCGTGATTTTTGGTATAAGACGCCAAAAAAAATGTTAAAGAAAGAGGTCTTACAGGCTAGAAAGACGTGGTGGTTTGGAGGGGTTTTAGACCACCGCACGTCTCGGAGGCTATATGGGCAAATAAAACTTAGCACATGACGTCCATGCGTTTCGTGCGGTAGTCGTAGTCTGGTGTGGAGACCCAAAACAAGGAGATTCATGGTTCAATTATCACTCATATCGAGGGATCCATTCTGTTTGTTTTACATGCGAAGCGGATGATAATATTCTTTTTTATTACATCCATTCTTTTAAAAAAATTGTTGTTTTATATAAAAATGTTTAACTAATAGTAGTTTTTTTTGTAGGCTACAACTTTTAGACGCGAACCAAGACTGATGAATTTTTTTTATAGAAACTCACATGTGAAATGCTTACCATTGAAAAAGGGGTATAACAAACTCATGGATAACTGAGTTTAGAAGTTCATGGTAAGTTGGATTTCAACAATGTTTTTAATTAAGTTATTTTTAAGAATTTGTTGACGTGTTCTTTTTTATTTTTTCAGGAAACATGTAATACTGATGGAATAAATCCCTCAAAAAATTATGAAAAGTTTGAAAAAAAGTACAATAAATTCCATTGACAACATGTACTCGTTGATGGAATTACAAATGGTATTTCTATAGGTGATATGACATACTCACCGATAATATTACCGACGGAATGATGCCAACAATTTTTTTTTGTTTGACACGCTTTATTCGTCTATAATTCTATCAATGGTAATATTATCGACGAAATGTCCGACAAAATAGAAATCACCAACGATAAGTTTTTTGATTAACAGTAACCATCCGTGATTTCATCATTAAACTTTTTTTCGACAAAATCAGTGTCTAAATACTAATGGAATAATCCATCAGCAAAATATACAATTCTGGTAGTGTTTAAGATGAGTGCTCTCAGTAAAAAAAAAACATTAATTTATTTATAATACTCCATCATTAGATTAAGAGTCATCTAATTGAACTTGATATTTTATTCAAAAGAGATTATATATATGAAAAAGAAGTCACTCTTATTATCATTCTACAAAATCTATTTATATATGTGTTTGTGTATGTGTATGTTATATTTAGATATTTATTAATATTTCTTTTTACCAAATGTAATAGTTTTTCAAAGATGATAGTTATAGATATGAGGTCTTTTTATTTAAAGATGATAGTTGTAGTAACGTTTGTAACATACACACACACGAGACATCGAGGCAAATTAAAAAGGTAAAAATAAAATTAAAAAGTAATTTTTTAGTTTTGTGATGACTAAAAACCCTAACTGGTCTTTAAAATTTTAAATAAGGGGTTGATTATACAAGAGAGAAGATAAACATCACCTTAAAACATCAAATTTTAAGTAAGTTGCATTGTGATTGTTTTTAATAATAAAATAACTATTGTACTCGTGCTAAATTTAGCCTAAAATGGTATGTGTATTCTTATGAAAGGATTACTAAACTTAGGATAGTGATTTGAGACCTGGCTAAAATTATAAATTAGGTTTTGATTCTGCTTGATGAGTTATGCCTAAGGTCTTTTAGAGTCTCATTGACCAAACCTGAATTCACTTGTAATGATGGTGTCATACCCTAGCACATGATAAATTTTAAAAGAAATTTGCACACATTGATGACACAATAAAAAGAGAAAAAATATTTACAAAAAAATAAAATTCATATGGTAATATTTGTTTTTTAAGAAAACAAATGTTATCACCATAAAAGCTACATTGCCGATAAAATAACAATTTATTGTATGAAAAAAACAGTGAATGAAAAGAGATTTTCAACTCATAAATCAAATTCATATATATAGCTTTGAAAACAAATGATTTTTTAAATTTCAAAAAGCAAAATTATTCGAGTGATCGCCTTACCTTGGGTTTAACCTAAATAAAAAAAAATTTAATTTTATTATAAGAAAATAGCAAAATTCGATTACTGTTGTTGGAAGGAGATAAATGGTTGTCTTGGTTCGGGTTCAATGAAGGAGATCAGGTTGTTAGAGGCTAAGGGCTATGGCTGAAGGAGGTTGTGTTTTATGGTTCTTGGTGGATCTGTGGTGGAGGAGAAGAAGGCGACTGTAGTGGGTTGGTTTGCTCAGAAAAAAAAAAAATGACAGTGGCAAAGAGGAGGAGATTTGATTACTTTTGACAATGCATGGAAGAGAGATGGAACCGTGGTTGTGGAGGTTTTGTTGGCTATGGAGGTGTGTGGTGGTTGGCTTGAGTAAGGGAAATCGTGGTAGTTTTGATGGAAGGGATATGAAAGAAAGAAAAGGCTAGAGTCTTCACACACACACACACACACGCACACACACAATTATTTTATGGTTTTTCGTTTTTTTATCTCTCTGTCTCTCTGGTTTTTTTTTTTTTTTTTTTTTTTTTTTTTTTTTTTTTTTTTTTTTTTTAGTTGTGTTTTGATTTTGTTTTTTTTTGGGGTTGGGTTTTTTTTTTTTTTTTTTTTTGTTTTGTTTTTTTTTTGTAGAAGGAGGGTTCTCATTGTGTTTTATGTTCTCTTGGTGTTTTTTATTATTTTTATTGTGATCTCTTTATTTATAGTGTTTATTTTTCAGTTTGATTTTTTTCTTAAATTTTTATCACACGTGTATGGTATCGCGGCGAATCGTCCACCCTTCAAAAAAAAAATATAAAGGGTTACAACAACTTTTTATCTTTTGATTTTTTTCTTCATCTCTAATTTTAAATTCTTCTGTCTTTTACGTTAGAAATTCACTTTTTCTTTAAATTTATTTTTTTAAAATTTTAAATCCTGATTATTTGAAAAATGGGTCTAAATTTTATTTTTGGCCCCTTTGTTTTCCTTATTTCTAAAATTTTTATTTTCAAAATATATTATAAAAAAGGTAAAGATTGAGTTATGAAAATACATCTATCAAATATCTATAAGATTCTATTCTTCAATCATTTTTTTTATATAATTAATATTTTAACAATTAACAGTTAACCCCAACTTTTTTAACTTCAAAGCAAACACAACTTTAATCAAAAGACAAACAATGATGGCTTTAAATTACCTTTTTTCCATGAGTGCTTGTATAAATATTTTACTATAAAAAAAACCCGGTTTTCCCCACTGTTCTATTCACCTTTCAAATCATTAGAGTTACTCGTTCACCTAGTGTGAGAAAAAAAAATTTTAAAAAAAAAAGCCGAGAAAATGACTCATGCCATCGAAATGTTCTTTGATCTCATTGAATATTTACTTCAAGAGATGTATATGGATTCACCTCTAGGTATCACTTGGCTATAAATTAATGAATTAAAAAAAAATTCATATGAAAAAACTGAATCCCTTGTAGTAGTTTCATATGAAAATTCAAGAGATGTATATTGAAGTAAATATTCATTATGTAATAATTAAAATCCATTTATCCGATTTTTTCAGAACAAGTCATTCATATGAAAAAAACTGAATCCCTTGTAGTAGTTTCATATATTTTTTATAAGGGAAAATAATAATTTTATTAATGTTAAATAAAGTAGAGATAAATTACTTCTTTCACATTATATCTAGAGAAATTATAAATTGTTTGAAAAAAATAATCAACAATATCAAATGGTTTTTCAGACAACTTATCACTTCAATTATTTAGAAAATCAAAAACCTCCATTAAAAGCATCTTCAATTAAAAAAATCATTTTGAAGAGCTAAATTGTCCGTGTAGCATTTTAAATAGTTTAAATATGATTTTTATTCTTGTATACAATTTAATGGTATAAACTATTTAGAAAAGTTTAATTGTTAATATGGTATTTTAACCCAAAATTTTGAAAACTCAAAGCTAAAAAATAATAAACTTGTGCATTTAAAACCCAAAATTTAAGTACAATAAGAGTAAAAAAACTGAAAACCGATTAAACCAAGAAAACCGGAAAAAAAATAACTGAAAAAACCAAACCGTGAAAAACAACAGATTAAACCAATTAAAATTTTGAAAAACCGACCGGTTCAGTTTCGGTAAACCTGAAATCGAAAAAACCAAACCGAACCCAAACCGAAAAAAACCGAGCCAAAACCAAAAAAACCAAGCCAAATCAAGCAAAACCGAAAAACCGAGCCAAACCAATTTGAACCGGTTTTTATCCAAAAAACCAAACCGAACCGAACCGAAATTCATCGGTTTGAACTGGTTTCAGTTTTTTTAATTTTTTTTTTGATTTGGTTATTTTTTTTTATAAAAACCGAATCGAACCGAAAATAATCATCTCTAAGATCAACTATTTTTTAGCTTTTCTAAAAAAACAAAACTTGTAGAAATAGCTTTTCGGAAAGGAAAAAGCTATTTTACATTCTCTTTTAGCACTTTCATTGGACTGAGTAAAATAAAAAAGAAAAGCTAATTTGGCAATTATTTAGTTTTAGCATTTCATTTACCTTCAGATTCCTAGATATCAATCTTATTCTTCCAATAAAAAAATAACTATCAAATCTATATTTAAAGTAGAAAAATCACAACAAACGAGGAGATAAATTAGGTGCTTTATATATTTTTTTCTGTATAATTTAAATCATAGATACAAGAGCCTTATAGATAAGTACAAATTCTAGATTTATAGATGCAAGTGCTTTATATACATTAAAAAAAAAGGTTTTAAGGATATTTTTCAAAGCGAATGTTTCCTTTCTCTAGCTAGCTAGCCATAATGTTTATTAATATAATTCTTTTTTCTCTAAAATTTCATAAGTGAAATGGTATGGACAGGGAGAGGCATTTATGATTTAGCAATAGGGTGATTATTTTTTATTCGATTCGGTTTTTATAAAAAAAATAATCAAACCGAAATTTTTTTAAAAAAAACTGAAACTGGTTCAAACCGACCGATTTAGGTTCGTTCGGTTTGGTTTTTTTGGACAAAAACCAGTTCAAATCAGTTTGGCTCGGTTTTTTCAGTTTGGCTTGGCTTTTTTCCGGTTTGGGTTCGGTTCGGTTTTTTTAAAATTTTAATCGGTTTTTTTTATAATTTGATTTTTTCAATTATTTTTTTTCTGGTTTTCTCTATTTAATTGATTTTTTGATTTTTTAGCTTAGCAGCATCATTTCAAGAGAGGGCACGTGGCATGCAATTTGAGAAGGGATGCCTCGTATAATCAAGGCAGTGTAATTAAGGAGACGTGTGATATTAATTGGGAGTGGTTATTAATACTTCATTTAAAATACTAACTTAATTACAAAATTTGAGGGCATGGCCCCTTCCCAAGTATCATATGTTTTATATTTAGCTAAAGGGTCTTGCTAACAAATTAATGTACCTTTCAAATATAATTAATCTCTTTAATTATTGTACTTCACGGTTTAACTAATTACAAGTGCTATTAATCTCTTTAAAAATATAATTGTATTTTTAATATTTAATATAAACTTATTAATAACGTACCCTTTTCCATATAAAAATATCCTTCTTCGCATAAATCACTTTTTTTAAAAGTTATTCTCACAAATCATTGTACTTTCCTTATTTCTAACATTTTTATTATTACTTTGTTCATTTAATTATTCTTTATATTTCTTAGCAAAAAGTAAAGAATAAAAGAATACTGATTTTCATGTTGATAAAAAGTTTCCAAAAAATCTATAGATCAAGGAGATGAATTAAATTGAAACCTACAAAAAATGAATGCTTCATGCTATCATTAAAGTAAAAATAAATAAATAAATAAATAAATAAAAAATAATTATCCTAAGCTCACCTCCATGACAATGGATAATAGTTAGCTCCATTAACTACTTCTTAACACTTAACAAGTACCCCTTAGACACCCGTTAGATTTATCCTTAGGGGGGGGAAAGACCTTGAAGAAACTGATATATATATATATATATATATAATGAAATTTAAATTCAATATTCTAGAAATTAAACAATATTTCATGTGAAGTAATTTAAAACTTTGTGAACAAGAGAAATTAACCTCTCTATTAGAAACATTAAAGGTAGATGGTCTAATTATCTAGTAGGTGGTCAGTGGTAAGAGTTTGGAATTAAGATGTTTGTTTTTTCTATAGTCTCAGGTTCGAGCCCTGTGATTGCTAATATGATGGCCACTGAAGGTTTACATGGTCGTTAACTTCAGGGCCCGTAAAATTAGTCGAGATGCACGCAAGCTGGCCGAACACTCATGTTAATAATAATAATTAAAAAAATAGCTAACATTACCAAGAGATAAGACTGGAAACAAAAGGAGTTGATCAATTAAATTAATAAATTGCACGCCCCTTATACCCTTTTAGAAAACATAAACCCTATTGCAGTGCGTGCAAATTAAGCATGGTGTTTAGGGTTTTTGAGTTTCAAAGAGAGTTATGAGGGCTGACACGCCAATCTTTGTCCTCGTTTTGCTTTTCATTCTCCGCCCATAATCCCTCTCTTCCCTTTCATCATTAGCATAAATGCATGCTTCTGTGTTTTTATGCCTTCAAGGCACTAAATCAATTAAGTTTCCTAACTTTTATATTATTTTTCCTTGCCATTAGTTAGCAAGAATATATTAAATTAGATCCTCATGTGTGATTAACCTTATTTTATTTATTAAAAAACGAAGTATATATTATCTGTATTGCAAGATATGTTTTAGACGCTGATTCTTTTCGAGATGCTAATAGAATACCAGAGAATTATTTATGGATTTATTTATTTATCTGAGCACAGAGTATTTTGCTTCAATATTTCCTCTTGGACTCTGTTCCGTGAAATATAAATATCCTATAGTATATCAAGATACTATATTTATAGTCGCTTTCAAATGGTTGGAAAATTGAAAAATATTAAATAGCAATAAATACTGTGAAATTATGAAACATCAGCATGTATATATATATATATATATATATATATATATATATATCATGTTTTCCTTCACAATACTATAGTAATTCTTCTAAAGGGTAGTAGAAACTTTTGTTTTTAGGGAAAAAAACAAAAAGGAACAAAAACCAAGGTCGAAAGAGCAAGCTAACTACAATATAATTTTGATATTGTGACCACCTTGAAATTAGCATCACCTAGTTCCGTTAATGGCTATATTGGTGGCTCACATTATGTTATAGGTTGGATTAGATTTTTTTTTAATGTTAAAAAAAATACACAAATAATGGTAAATATTTTAGACAAGAAAAAAAATTTGCGACTCAAGTTATAGAATCCGCTAAATTTATAAAAATTTAGCTAATTTAATAACATAATTAAAAAAACAACGACATTAGATAAATCATAAAAAATAGCAATAATTAACTATATATATATATATATATATAAATGAACTTATGGAGATTTCATAGAAAGATATTCCCCAATATTTTTAAAAGATTTCTATGATCTTATTCGATAACAAAACAAAAATAACCCAATAAAAAAAATGAATTCTAAGCGAATTAAATGTTGAAAGAAGAAATTGAAAAATATATCATTTTTTTAAAAAAATGACCTTCACTCCACCCAAGTCAGCCTGTAAAATCCACAACCTAATCGTGATATTTTGATGACCTCGTAAAAAGTAATATGAGAAAACTATGAAGCTAATTCTCAAACCAACCCAACATTAAAGGGAGAATTTGAAGAAAAAAAATTAATTTTAAAAAAGAGAGCAACAAAAAACCTTGTCAACTTATCTAAAGTTTAAATCTCAATATCCATATTTTCTTTACATACCTAATGTTGAAAAATAAAATTATAAAAAAAATACAATTTTTGAAAAAGATCAAAATCAACTTGACCTAATCTTTCAAATCAATGACCTAGGTAATGAGTCTAGGATCACCTTATAGAAAACAAACCCGAAAATATCACGAAATTAAATTCTCAATCATCAAACACTGAGGGATGAAATTTATCATAACCTAATTTTAGGCCCCTAAAAAACATTTATGTAAAAATATTTTTCTTTTTTTGAAATAACATACAATCCAAAACATCATAAATCCAAAACCTAAAAATATTTTCAGGACACAAATAGATGGATTTTTGAGCAGTAACAAGTCAAAACTCTAGAAGGATAGTTATTAAAGCCATGCCGACTTGCCTTTAATTTAAAAAACATCAAAAAATCAATCTGTTTATTTTGAATATCAATTATTACAAAATTATATATAAGATGTATTTTCAATATTAAAAGAAACAAATTCAAAAAAAATATTTTGGCTTTAAAATAGCTAGACTTGACCTATAAAACCATGATCCACCTTACTATAGTAAATCTACTTTAACTAATAGACATACCAATGGATAGTAAAACACAACGAAGCCTTAGAAATAAGTAGACAAATAAGCAATGCAACTTACCTTAGGTAGAGTGTACTAGGGGTGATATTGTTCTCCCTATACATAGCCGGTTCTCTTATCCAAACTCTGAAGACTAATTAGGATTTTTAATAACCAAAATATTAGGTGACGACTCTAATCATTTTAAACTATAAAAGGACAAGAATTATTTGTTCTTTACACACACCCAAATCCTGATCCAAAAAGATTATCACAGCAACGCCACACACATGCAACAAATTTGAAAACAAATTCAATAAAAAAAGGATTAGAAAAAAAATTAGGATTAGATTTGATATAAAAATAAAATGAAATGAAACAAAATCCCTAGGGATGAAATTTTAAAAACTAAATAAATAAAAAAATAGAAATAAAAAAAATAGAACAAAATTTGATATAAAAATTAAATGAAACTAAATATTGAAGGACGAAATTGAAAAACAAAATCAATAAAAAAAATAACAATCAAAAGAATGAGAACCAAATTTGACACAATAACAAAATAACAAAACATTATAATTTTTTGTAGGCTAGCGCATATCTCGAGAAGATGACATAGAAAAGAGAGAGAAGAAGAAAAAAAAGCCGCTGAAGGAAGGAGAAGAAAAAACTCGCTAGAGACCTATCGATTCTCCTCCGTTGACACGTGCTAGATCGCCAGGAAAAGGGTGGCGAGACACTTCCAATGTTATCTAGGAAGATGGTGTTTGGATGTTAGGTGGGCACCCACATGCTATCTAAACACAGTGGGCACTTCCCACTCGATGACATGTGTTTTGCACGCATCAACCAAGTTGCTCTACTCATCTTTTTCAGTCCTTTGATTTTTTTTTTTCAAATTGAATCCCTCAAACCTTAAGTATTTTAGATCGATATAATTGTATTTTATTTTAAAAACCGAGCATCAAACATGTGTCATAATTTATCCTCGATAATGTGGGATCCCTGTATCTAAGGCAACAAAAAAAATATCAAGTTCAACCTAAAAGAATTTCAATGTTAAAGGGTAAAATTAAAAAAATAATTGAGGGATAAAAAAAGAAAAAAAGATTGAATCTCTCCCTTTACTGTTCAATTTAGTCCATGATGCATGCAATGAAAAAAAGGGCTCAATACTTGTCAACTACTCAAATTTGATCCCCGTTACTTCAATTGTTCTAATTCAATTCAATTTCATTAAATTTTGTTAAATTAAGCATAAATAAAGAGTTGGTTTTGTTTTTCACATTGCGGGCATTCAATACCAAGCTAGCTGAAATAAAAATCACAGTTTAATTTTAATTTCAAAATAATCTAATGTAAAAGGATATGATGATCAAAATTAAAAAAAAAAACAAAAAAAAACATTATTCAAACGGACAATGTTTTGGCTTATAATTTACAATAGGATGATACTATTAATTTTAATAGAATATTGTTTTGTCTCATAATTTACAATAGGCACCCATAAGTCAGCAAATGCTGACTATGATATTGAAAAAAAAAAATTCCGGCTTTTCTAATTATACAAGGAGGACGTATTTGAACACTTTATCTTACATTTCTTTTCTAAGAAAAGATCATTAAAGTTAGGTATATACTTGGACCAATTTTCGAACACTAAAACAAATTAATTCCGTCTTTCAAATCCGATCATCTAGAAGATTTATAATTTTTTTTAATTTATTCCTTATATTTTGATTTAATATCTAAATTTGATGTAAAAAAAATATTTATAACCCCACAAAAAAGCTTAAAAGATTTCACAAATCATGTCGGGTTATCTTTTCACAAATTAGATAGTATTTTATTAAGAAGACGGTGGCAACAGATAACACATATTTTTTTTTAATTATATAAATTCACGCCAAAACTATTATAAAAATATTTTTTTTAATATTTATCTTTGTTTTTTTTTAATGTTTTTTTGATGTTTTTTTCTTTTGTGACTCGGCTTAAAAGGTTTGCGAATTAATTTAAGCCCTTTTCCAATCATTATATATCTCAAGTAAGCATAGGAGAGCTCTTTAGACTATTTTGAATTAATGGCATGCCTATGATGGAATAAAAATGGTGAAAAAACCCGAAAAAAGCTTCAGAGATCCCTCTCAAGTAGTCTAATACATTGACGAATTTAGGGTTCCTACCTATTGATGACAAATTTGAAAATTGGTCTGCACTATTTAATATTGGACCATGGACATCAAAATCTTGGCCAAACCTTTCCTAACAACTTCCCAAGGTAACTCACCTTTCTTTTACTATAGCTGATTTTACTTTCTGTTTTTTAAATTATCATAGGTGTCCGAGACTGCTTGTACGTATCTCGATTAATTCCATAAATTTTAAAATTAATGATCATGTAAGTCTCTAATGACCTTGAGATTTATGGAACTCGAACTAATAATTTCTGAAGAGCAAATCCAAAACTTAATAAGTTAAACTACATTTTTCATGAGCTCAAATAAGATTAACCGAGTGAGTTTACCGGGTCCTCCACTCATGCAAATTGCTCCTTTTTTTTTTCTTCTTTTCCATTTATCTTTTACATGTTTGTTGACTTTTTTCAGAGACTAATTATTTTTGTGTTTTAAATTTTTTTTTTAAAATTAATTTTTTATTTTTAATTATTATTTTTGATGATTTTATATTATTTTTTGTTATGAAAAATAAATTTTATTAAATAAAAAATATTATTTTAATATATTTTAAATAAAAAATATTTTAAATAATAATAATAATAATAATAATAATAATAATAATAAACGTGCTCTCAGTCTTCATTTGGGGCTCAGATTAAACCTCAAGCTATTACACAAATCTCTAGAATAATTTTGTATCTGTTGAATTAAAAGTTAGAAAATATATTTTATGCTTTCCAACTTGAAAAAAATATCTTACAAATCCACTATTGTCATGAAAACCTGGATTCCACCACCACCACCAACAAACCTTTGTTTTTATCTTTTATCAACATTTATTTTTTTAACACAAACAAAACTCCAGAAAAACTATTAATTAAAACTAGTTTTTTCGACACATAGTTAATTTTCAAGTATTTCATTCAATTATTATATTTTATACTATTTTTATACTACTTAATGGATTGTTTGAATTATTTGTATATTAATAAATTTTTAAGTATTATTTATTGAAAATTAAAATATTGTATTTTTCAAAAATTACTAATTCTTATAATTTATAATTAAATGAAGTTTTTTTATTTACAATTTCAATAAAACAAGAAATCTCTATAAAAATAAATAGAAATAAAATTTATTAATTTGATGCAATTTTAGTATTTTCGGTTTTTAATATTATTCATTTTTATTTTCTTATTTTAAGTATTTTTATTGTTTTGATGGTAAAAGTTAAGTATCATCTAAGTTAGGAGTGATTTTATTAGAAGCTTATTTATGGTTATATATGGTATATAAATAGGACAAAATGGGGGAAAAAAAAGGACTGGTCTATTTTGTTGAAATTAATATTGTTTTAAGAATCTTATTCATGTTGGTCTCTGATCTTAATTAGAGGTGGGGTTGGATTTATATATTGGAGTAAATTACATTGTTAGCAGTTATTGAGAGTATAATAGTAAATGAAAATATTTTAAGGAGTTTGTGATTTTATACACTGTTATAAAATTCAGACTACCATGAGTTCAACTCGGACCTAATTAACTTAAGGTCTAAACCGACTTGGATTGAAGAAAAAATAATAATAAAAAAAATTAGTTAACCCTGTCAAAAATCATGGTTGACCCGTGACTTAATCATTCCAAACTTGACCCGGTCAAAATTCTACCCGCAACCTATTGATTTTTTAAAAAAAGTTTTTTAGTTAAAATAATCTAACATTTTTTATTTAAAAAAATTTAGAAATTAACCTGGTTTTAATATATGACCCAAACCTTGTCCTTAATCATTAACCTTGATTCACAACTATAATTTTATATATAGCTATGGATTTTTATTATCATAACCAAATATATAAAATTGATTTATTTTCCATGATATCTTTCATAAACTACTTATTTTATGAAAAACAAAGCTTTATGTTATTAGAAAGATTGTCAATACACCACCATTCCCTTTCCCAACATGAGGATCAACAACTCCATAGAGCATATTGAAGAAAAAACCAAACAATCTTAAGATGTCAGATGTAAGGACTTTGATATAAGATTCTGTAAATCTTTAGTGTTCTAATTGACATAATTGATTTTTTAGGGGATGATTTAAACTTTTGTTTCTTGTTTTTATTAACGTGGGTGTCCAGGTTAACTTGCGCGTACCTTGACTAATCCAACGGGTCCTGAAATTAACGAACATGTAAGCCTCTAATGACTATCATATTGGCAACCACAAAGGGAACAAACCCTTTAATCTCAAGTTCTTACCATTGAACCACTTACTATACGATTGATTTAAATTATTTTTAATAAATGAGGAACTAATTCGAGTTTATCCTTATTTTAAACCAAGTGATCACTTCCTTACAAATGGTCCAAATTAATGTGAATGGTGAATTCCTTCCGGTGAAGTTTAAAACAAGTGGATACATGTCTTCTTATAAATAATACCCTCAAACGCGTCCCTAATTGAGTATGAATTTATTTTCTTTAACAAATTCTGTGATGCTTGAAAAGTCGCTAATCCAAAAGTTTTAAGTTAATGGACAGGTATTATATTATTATTTTAATTGAGTGTAAATTTATATTCTGAAGTTTTTATGGCGTTTTAAATTTCATAATTGATCTAAAACTTTTAGCTAATTGATGACCAATGAATTATCCGAATTGAATCAAACATTAAATTAAAATGAATAAATAAAAGCTAAATCTCATTGTGCTATTCACTGGAAAAGTGCAAGCAATTTTTTATTTTGTTTTTTTATCTTATTTTATTTCAGTCATCAATATTTTTTTTAAAATTTTATCATTTTAAATTAAATTAAATATTTTTTTATTTATAATTTATTTTAACTAGCTTACTATGGAGTTATTGAGGTGTCAAAAAACGTTTTCAGCATTAGATTGGGTTTTGTTGATTAAAAAAATTAAAATTTTGAAAATCAAATTTAACAATAAAAGAAATATACAACTTTTTTTAAAATAATATTGTGCTGTCAATGCCTTTCCTTAAAAAAATGCCTTGAGATTTTTTATAATTGTTTTTGTTTGTTTAATTTAAAAATTATATATTTTAATATAAAACTTCATTTTCTTTATATATCATACATCGAGTTTGCAAGAGGAGAGAAAAAGTCACCGAAAAATAATGAAGAAAAGATAAAATATTTGTTGGCAAGATTTTGTTAATAAAAAAAGTCAATTTTAGTGTTAAAGCATTTAATTTAATGAGGGGAGTGCTATTAAGGTATTTTTAATCTTTTTTGTTGTTGAAAAAGGTTGATTTGAGAGATTTTTTGTTTTTAGTTTAATTTTTTATTTTTTAATAGATTTTGATATTTTTATTTACTTGAGTAATTCATGTATTGAGGTTATAAAAGTGTGTTTAGATAATAGACAATGAATTATCTGCTTTTCTTTAAAAAAAAATATTTAAACAGCTGACATGTTTTTTTTTTTAAAAGGGCGCAACCAAGTGGGCATGATTTTATTTTTAAAGGGCAAGGTGTGCAGAGCTACTTAGGACCGTGCACCTAGCTTTGTTTTTATTTTTTATTTTTCCTTATATTCAATTTAATTTATTTAAAATCCATTAAGTTAAAATATATCTTGTATATTATTTTATAAATTTTTAAATCAATTAAGAATAAATTTTAGATATTGTTGTATTAAATTCTATTCAGTTTTAACTTTGTTTTCAAATAAAGTTTTAGCAATCTTTTAATAATATTAAAAAGAGTTATTTTTTTACAATTTTTTTAAAATCATTTGATAGTTTTCCTATAGCACTTTTTTTAAATCATATTGTTAAATAGAATTTTTTTAAAATAAAATTATTAAACTCAATTAGGTTCATGAGTCAAGTCATAAATTTGATGAATTAACTTAAATCGATTCAAGATGTCTTCATTTCAAAAAAAAATTAAAAAATTTGTCTTATTTTTTTTAAGTCAAACCAAATTTTTACCTATTGTTCAAAAACTTTAAATTAACCTTCATATATTTTAATTAAAAATATAGTTAGACAAAGAATAGGGTTAAGAAATTTTAAAATTTACCTACTCAGTCTGGTATAACAATATTAACAAAGATTTTCCCGACAAGAACACACAAGTGTTGTATAATGTTTTATGGCTTTTAATAAAATCACATCAAAATTAATAGTATAGTTTTTTAATTCAAACTTGCTTTTAGAATAATTATAGAATATTGTTTAAGAAGCAAATATTCCTGTAAACAAATAATTCAAACTTGCAATGTAAAACAATTTAGCACCTTTTTTAACATTTTTAATATAAACATTAGATTTTAAATTCATAATTAATATATATATATATATATATATATATTTTAAAATATACGTTAATGATACTTACATGTTTTTTTTTAATAAAAAAAAAGACTTTAACTACTACCCGCAAAGTAGCAAAGGTCAGGTAGCTAGTTAAATCTATTTTAGCTTCGGCATTGCCTATTTCAATATACGAGATACATACTTGAGCTATATCACTCACTTACATTGTGTTGGTGTTTAGATACTGTCTTGGAATAAAAAATCTATAACAAAAACATGTTTAGTTATAAAAATAAAAATAATTTATTTATGTCTCTAGATATTTTTAACCAGTTTTCCACCATAAGGAAGGCATGGGAAATGAAGATTAGACGAGTTTTTATTTTATTTTTTCATAAAAGATACTTTAAATATATCATAATTTTATTTTTAAAATTTTAAAAGGCATAGTGATAATGATAACCAGAAAAAATATAAAGCAAATTGAAAAAAATAAGAATGGTCAATCCCTAACAATCTAAATGTAAAAAGATAAAATTAAAAAAATCAATTAACTAAAAGAAACCCAAAAAAAAACAAAATACTTGTAATCTCGAGTATGATGGATAAAACTTGTGAGGTGATCATGCAAACAAGATAATCTAATAGAAGAAAAAAACAAGAAAAAAGCAAAGCTTAATTTTTAAAGGAATCTAATTTTAAAGGATGAAACAAAACAAAACATAAAAAAAAGGCAACCTAAAAAGAGTATCTAAATAAAAGGGCTAAACCTGATGCCTAAGTCATGAGATCATGATAACCTGATTGAAAGAAAATCGAGAAAAATCACAAAGCCCATTTTTCAAAATAAACATTGTCAAATGATGAAATTAAAAAAAAACAATGTCAACTTTTGTTAATTTTTCAAACTCGTGACTCGAGTCACTAAACCAAAAGAACCCACTTGAAAAAACCATGAAGCCTAACTCCCGATAAATCAAAATTCAAAGGATGAAATTGAAAAAAAATCAATTTTATAAAAGGATTCAAAACAAAAGTAGCAATCAAGAGAATAAAGATCTAATTTGAAATAAAAAGTAAATGAGAAAACAACCTAAAATTTTGAATTGAATGAAAAAATTGAAAAGAAAAATCAAATTGAAAAAAGAATGCAATTCAAAAAATAAAATCAAAAGAATGAAGATCATATTTGAAAAAATAACAAAACACAATTATGAATATCTAATGATGAAATTGAAATTTGATAAAAGAGAATAAAAACAACTAGAAATCAAACAAATAAGGACAAAATTTGACATATTAGTAAATAAGAGGGAAATTTTCAATGGCTAGTGTGAATTTCGAGGGAAGGAAGAGAAATAATGAAAAAAAAAAAAGAGTCCGCCAACAACACAACATCACCCAAAACACCACACATGTCGCCCCATGTAGAAAAAGGTGTTACAACACTTCCAAAACCGTAGCAAAAGCCAAGGTTCCTCCACGCCTCCAGAAAAGCACGGAGTGGCTCCATGTGCCAACCTCTTTTTAATAATATTTTATACTTATCAACGTACCGTATTTCCCTAAGCCAACATGATTATAACTAAAAAATCAGAATAAAAATGCAAAAAAAAAAACCCTGAAAGCTAGTTTAATAACTTTTGCCTACAAGGGTAATTCAATAACTTTATTGTGAAAAAAAACTAAAGGTTAAAAAGCACTTGGATGAAAGCTAATAATTTTTTTTTTGCTTTGAAGAGTAATTAAGTCATTTACTATGCTAAAAAAGTTAACAGTCTAATTTAACTCTGATCAATCTAGTAATATCCAATGGATCTAGGAAAAAAGACTATATTACCTCTAATAACAAGCTTTTTGAGTGTTTTTTTTTTTTTTTGTAAGGGTCAAAATCATCATTATATTGTTTCATTCCATAATATAATAAGTCTAGGGCCACACTATTTTACCGATACATTTTTATTCCCTTCATAAAATGATGATAATTACTATTACTATTTCTAATCCTAACAACACTAAAAGAATTGAGGGATAAACACTTGCACTATTTATATGAACAGTACAAGTAGGTTCTTTTTTTATTTTATTTTAAATTTTAAATTTTAACAATTTATTGATTTTGTACTAACCTTTATAATTTGTTTTATTTTGAATTTTATAAGGTTATTGTAGTCTCAAACAAACGTCTTAGTATTTGGTTGATGCTTGATTTTGTGAGCGTTTATTTTTGTTATTATATAATTAAGTAAAAATAGTTTAAAGAAACAAAATTACTAAACCTAGTGGAGTCCATGATTTGGATCACGGGTTTGACAGGTTATACCGCGAAACTCGAGTCAATCTAATATGTTGTCTTGTCAATATTCAAATAAAAAAAAGATATCATTTTGAATTTTTTTTTTAAAGTCAAACCATATTTTTATTGCCCATTTAAATTGTATTTAGACTCATTGAGTTGACCGGATCATGTTAGGACAACTCTTATATGGTTTAATTTAAAACTTAAATTAGACAAAAATCAAATCGGGAGATTTTAAGATTAACTCGATAGAATTGATTTAACAACGATGTCCGATATGTAGCACAACACGGATAGTAAACTAGTTTTACCACTAATTAGGAAGAGAAGGAATATTGTGTTCCTCATTTCTACAGCAATATCTTATTAGTGGTACAAACATAGGTTTTTTTATATAAAGAATGAAATGAAAAGAACAAAACATATACACAGAGCAATAACACAATTACTACAACCCATGAGCTCAAAAAAGAGAATCCAAGAAGAAAAGGAGGAAAAAAGAAAAGAAAAAGGTAGAGGGTCTTTTACCAAATGCTTAAAAGGGGACTCTCCAAGCGAGTACTTGGAGACACACCCACCTCCCTCTCCCAACCAAAATGCTTTTTCTTTTCTACTACACACTTTTGTACTGCAATTTAGGCCATTGAAGATCGAGCCAGATACCAATTTAACAAGATATATCAAATAATTATTTATATTATAATAAAAATACTGCCCGAGGCCATCATCTCTCTCATTCTCAAATCCAAACAAAACTCAAAACAAAAGGGAAAAAAACAAAGAAAATAAAAAAGCAGACCCTGTGCTTTGGGGACTGCAAGTGCAAGCTTGCTCTCGCAACTCTCAAAGCAAAGCTGTATATTGTATAGTTCAAAAAGAATTCCTCAATTCTGTTTATTACCACCCACTACTCCATAACCCCAGAGCCACATGCTTTGCCATTCTCATCATCACCACAACCATCACCATCACCATCACCAGCAGTTCAAGAACCAGTTTCGTCTTCATCTTCTTCTTTTTCCTCTTTTAGCTAGCTCACACTTTGTTTGATCTTGAACAACATCAATCTATTCTTCTCATTCAAAAGACTTAATCTGCCAAAGTTTTGGGTTTTCAAATAGTAACCAAAGATGATTAGTTTACTAGATTTCTACCATGTGATGACTGCAATGGTGCCACTTTACGTGGCCATGATTTTGGCCTATGGCTCGGTGAAATGGTGGAAGATTTTCACTCCTGATCAGTGCTCGGGCATCAACCGTTTTGTGGCGCTTTTTGCTGTCCCTCTCCTCTCTTTCCACTTCATATCTACTAATGATCCTTACAAAATGAACTTTCGCTTCATAGCTGCTGATACTCTACAAAAGATCATAGTTTTAGTAGTATTAGCATTTTGGACTATGTTTAGTAAAAGGGGTTGCTTGGAATGGACCATTACATTGTTTTCACTTTCAACACTGCCCAACACTCTTGTTATGGGCATTCCTTTGCTCAAAGGAATGTATGGTGATTATTCTGGTAGTTTAATGGTGCAAGTTGTGGTCCTTCAATGCATCATTTGGTACACTTTGATGCTGTTTCTGTTTGAATATAGGGGTGCTAAACTGCTCATCTCTGAGCAATTTCCAGACACTGCTGGTTCCATTGTGTCAATCCATGTAGACTCTGATATCATGTCACTTGATGGTAGACAGCCTCTAGAAACTGAAGCAGAGATCAAAGAAGATGGAAAGTTACATGTCACTGTTAGGAAATCCAATGCTTCAAGATCGGATATTTTCTCTAGAAGGTCTCAAGGTCTATCATCAACAACACCAAGGCCATCAAACCTTACCAATGCTGAGATTTACTCCTTACAATCATCAAGAAATCCAACTCCGAGAGGGTCTAGTTTCAATCACACGGATTTCTACTCAATGATGGCGGCTGGTAGAAACTCAAATTTTGGTGCTTCAGATGTTTATGGACTATCAGCATCTCGGGGCCCAACACCGAGGCCATCCAATTTTGAAGAAGAGAATGGTGGAAGTAACAAACCAAGGTTCCATTACCACGCGCCAGGTGGTGCAACTCATTATCCAGCACCAAACCCTGGCATGTTTTCGCCAACAACTGCATCTAAAGGTGTTGCAGCAAATGCCAATAATGCTGCTGCAAAGAAACCTAATGGGCAAGCTCAACAGAAAGCTGAAGATGGTAGGGACCTTCATATGTTTGTTTGGAGTTCAAGTGCTTCTCCTGTTTCAGATGTTTTCGGTGGTCATGATTATGGTGCCCATGACCAGAAAGATGTTAGGCTCGCTGTATCTCCTGGAAAAGGTGCTTAATTTTTCCAGTTTGCTTAATTAGTTTGCAAATATTATCAATAAATCCAGATTTTAGATTGTTCTCTTTGTTTTTCTACTTTTATTCATCTGCTTTACACTTACTATTATTTCGTTTCTTGATTGCTGTTTTTGTCGGCTTTGGAGTTTCAGTTGAGGGGCATACAGAGAATCAGGAAGACTATAATTTAGAGAGAGATGGTTTTAGCTTTGGAAATAGAGGAATGGACAGAGAAATGAATAACCCTGAAGGTGAGAAAGTTGGTGCTGCAGGCAAACCAAAACCAATGCCCCCAACAAGTGTCATGACAAGGCTTATACTCATCATGGTCTGGAGGAAACTTATCAGAAACCCCAACACTTACTCCAGCTTAATTGGTCTCACCTGGTCCTTGGTTTCTTTCAGGTACGGTACACCACTAAATCCATTAAGATCTGTGTATCTGGACAGCACAGTAGTTAATGTATCTGGGTATTTTTTTTGTTTTTATTTTTGATTAATGGGATATTGATTGTCTTTGGATCTCTGGTTTCTTACAGGTGGGATGTACAGATGCCTGCGATTATAGCTAAGTCCATTTCCATTCTGTCAGATGCAGGGCTCGGCATGGCAATGTTCAGTCTCGGTCAGTATCAGACTCTTGTCGTCTCCTTTTTTTACTTTCGTTACAGCTTACAATCCTTTATTCTTACCATTTTGTTCTCTAAAAATCTTTTTTGATTCTCTCTTTCTACTTTTTCATTATTAATGTCCCAAGAAAGCAAGCAGACTAGCAAAGTAAAGTGTGCCAAACAGTCCGAGGGTGATCATGTTGTTGGGGTTTTCTTTTTTCTCTCTCACTCTATTACAAATCCCTCGCTTTTTGCCTAGTTTGTGCTGATGAATAGTAGTGGTAGTGATGATGAAAGTTGTATCACATCAAAAAAATGGTGGACGAGCATGCTCTTATTGCCTGCTGCCTTTTGATGTGTTGACAGGTCTGTTTATGGCTTTGCAACCAAGGATCATAGCATGTGGGAATTCCGTCGCAGCTTTTGCTATGGCTGTGAGATTCCTTACAGGTCCAGCTGTCATGGCAGCTGCTTCTATTGCTGTTGGTCTAAGAGGCACGCTCTTACACATTGCCATCGTTCAGGTCACTTTAACACACTATCTCCTGTGTTTTCTTTTCTGCTGTGCTGTTTCTCGTTCTCTTGCCTCCTCCTGACACAACCAATCCTACTTAACTACAGAAGCTCCAAAAAACTTAATTACTTCCTAAACAATGTTTGCTATCTCCAGATAAGATTTTTTATTCGGTTGAAATTATCCCCATGTTGGAATTAGACTCTTAGTGCAGAAAACATTGAATCTGTTATCTTGCCAGATGAATAAAACAACAAATATTGTTTACTATTTTCAGATATTTTTCATCTCCAAAACTTTGTAAAAAATGGGTGTTTGTACTCGTCGGGTATTGTATCTAATATTTTGAGGAAAAAGATTGAAGCATTCTGGAGGTAGCTAAAAGTGATCTGGAAAAAGGAATGACAGCAAAAAGAACAAGAGTAATTACAGCGAGCCCAATAATGAATCAAACCTTAAGGATTTGTTTGGGGTTACTGATGAACAGCAAGTATCTGTACCTTTACTAACATGTCCCTTTGCCTTTTTGTGCTTCCCTTCCCAAACGAAAAACACAGGCAGCTCTACCACAAGGAATTGTCCCCTTTGTCTTTGCCAAGGAGTACAACGTGCATCCTGATATTCTCAGTACAGCGTGAGTATATTTTTCAAACAAAGCATCATAGCTTATGCACCATTATTTATATTTTTTTCTCTTTTTCATTCGCCATCTTTTTCCATTGTTTTCTCTTATTCTCATCACTTGCTTTTGGGTTTTGAAATCGCAGTGTCATATTTGGGATGCTAATTGCATTGCCCATAACTCTTGTGTACTACATCTTAATGGGGCTATGAAGAGGAAAGAAAAATACCTCGGATATTGGAATCCATGCAGACCCCATCTGGGCTACTAGCTAGTGCATGGAAAAACTGAAAGTCAAAATTTTAAAGGACAGAGAAAAGCAGCCATGGTGAATCTTTCTGGCGAAATGTCTTCTTTTGCCTCGAGAAGTTGTAAAATTAATGTTTGTAGTAAGGTTATCAATGAAAAAAAATGATGCCCTAGTTAATTAGCTTTTCTTTAACCATGTTCCCAGACATTTATGCTAGAAGTGCAACACAAATTACAAATGAAAAGAAGGGAAGGGATCATTCTTAGTGTTTTTTTTTTAATTAACATGGATATTCGGGCTAACTTGCATGTATATTGATTAATTATATAAGTTCTGAAATTAACGATTATGTAAGCTTTTAGTAACCCTAAGAGGACTCGGACTTGAACTTCATAGCTAATTTTATATATTTTTAATGATGAGGTTTTTTTTTCAATTTTTTAAAATTAATTATGACATGAAAAACTTCAAAACTCGAGGCCTTTACAAAAAAAAAAAAAAAGAGAGAATCCAAGAAGAAAAGAAATAAGAAACAGAGACAAAATAAATTCTAGTAATTTACGGGTAAAGTTGGAAAAAAACGTTTATTTCCATCTGGGTGTTTGAACATCTG
>Ga0307510_10001077_pt1 | contig 29078 bp, 20 predicted proteins | sample 12_EM_MG_FD_207224 | JGI IMG/M metagenome (GOLD analysis project Ga0307510, IMG submission 207224) | Populus trichocarpa ectomycorrhiza microbial communities from riparian zone in the Pacific Northwest, United States - 12_EM | ecosystem: Host-associated > Plants > Roots > Unclassified | place... | reverse complement strand
ATTAATTATGTGTAAGAGATATTTATCCACTAATTAATGCTATTAGAAAGAAATTATTTTTTAGCTTCTCATCTCGTTAAAATAACATGATTCATGAGTTATATATACTCCGCAAATCCTTCAAATGGCAGGTTCAAAATCTTCATTTTATACCCCTCATCTCTCTCTCTTTATATATATATATATATATATATATATATATATATATATATTCAGAGCATCTCTTTCTAAAAATATACTTAATTAAGTATAAAAAAATCCTCAAATTTATCGAATGAGATTTTTTGCAGATACTAGTTATCAGCTACCTTGACTTATCAAGCATCAAGAATTATCTACTAGCCATCTTATCTAGAAAAAAATAAATTAAATTATTAAAATAAAAAAATTAATTGATTATCCAACACATAAGTTTTTCTTCTAACTTTTTTTTTTTTTAGAATATCATCTTATGCTTTTCATCTTAAGTAATGCCAAATAAAAGGTGGAGGGAGCAACACCAATAAGGACCTGAAAAGATTGATTAAGACATCTTCAAGCACTAGCTATGATCTGATTATTAGGAATAAATTTCAATAAGCATGATCTACTTATCATCTCATATTAATAATAATAGCTAGCATGACTACATGACCATGACGATGATCTATTAAATGTGAATTATATGTATTCGATAATGTGTAGAGTTTTTTGAAAATATTTTTTAATTAAAAAAACATAAAAGAAGTTTTTTCTGATTTTATGCATCCATTAATTCACTCTTTCCTGCATTTAAAATGACCAAGACCTCAAAATAAATCTATTTAGCCCTTCCTGTGAAATAATTTGAGTCACCTCTGCACATGTTTCTATTTTGGGCAAACCTAATTAAGTCTCCCAACTAAATAGAAATTATAAATTGAGTCAAAATTTATCTGCGTAAAAAATGAAGTCAATTTTGTAGGGATTTTGATGTTTTTTTTTTATTAAAAAAAAGAGTATTTTAGACGAAAAACTCAATTCAGATTTTGTTCTTCTCGATACTTTGAAGTCTCAATTGAGAAATGATTTAGGGGTTATATATAATTTAGGTTTTTCCCCACTTCTTTCCTCTTCATCTATAAATATCATTCAGCAAGCAATGCCTCTTCGGTAGTTAATTTATACTATTGTTTCATATATTTCTGTGTATAACTTGTTTAAATGCTTTCTTGTTGTTGTTTTTTGTTCGATGCTCTTATTACCAGTGTATTCATTCATTTATTTTTATCTTATGGGGTCTAATATTATAATTCGCTTAATATACATGGGATGTAAAAAGGTATAGTGGCGGTTCCGGTTAAAAGTATATTTTACTCGGAAATGCATTAAAATAATATATTTTTTTATTTTTAAAAAATTATTTTTGATATTAATACATCAAAACGATCTAAAAATACTAAAAAAAATTAATTTTAAATAAAAAAAATTAAATTTTTAAATAACGTGATTTCAACCCACCAAATACATGATGTGCTCGATCAAGTTAATTGCATGCATCGTACCTAATTAATGCTACTTAATTTTGTACACACTCAACCTTCAATACTAATTATGTGATTTAAAAAGGCTTATATATATATATATATATAATCAGTTCTACTGGAGTATAGCTGTCGACAATTTCACCAAATTAAAGAAAGAATTGATTTAGTAAATATATGTCACTTCAAATGAAAAGGAAGTGAGTGCACTTGGGCATTAATTTGTTTTGTAATGTACGTGATATCCTTTGTTATTAATTAAGTAACCAGCGATTGAGTGGAAGAAAGCTAATAAAAACTATATAAGAGATGAAAGCAATGACTGCAAATTAGTTTGCACGATCATAATTAAATATGTCGACTAGGTTATAATATCATATATGTATACCATAAATGGAAGGAGCAACATTGGTGGACAGGAGCAAGCTTCGGCATCTCGATCCAAGCAGTATTAATGGTGGTGCCCTTTAATGCAAGCACTAGTTTGTGTGTGTGTGTGTGTGTGTGTGTGTGTGTGTGTGTGAGAGAGAGAGAGAGAGAGAGAGAGAGAGAGAGAGAGAGAGAGATGTTAACAATAATTCCCAATAATTATCTTATCGTTAAAATGGCAGACATTTGTGTGCAATATGCTATGCTTAGAGTATAGATTTGGAGACTATTGTTTTTAATTTTCACTATATTATACATATTTTATATGTTGTTTTATTTTATTAATATTCTTTACTTATTCTAAATTCTTAATGATTTGAATTATCAAAAATAAATAAATAAATTTATACTTTATTTTTATCAAATAGATTTTTTAATATTAATTTAATAATATGATGGTATAAAAATAAAACGACAAGAGAAGACTTCATATATAAAGAAAATTATGACATATTTTATTTATGCAAAAAAAAGAAGAGATAAAAATTAAAAATTAAATAGAGAATATTAAAAAACTCAAAATAATAATATAAAAAAATCTAAGCTAAATATGCTTGGCTTTTGTCTAGGAGTATCTAGTCTCAAGTCCAAACCCACTTCATTAATAAACTGAAGACGTGAAGTTCTATGATCAAACTTTTATACATACAAGATGCTTAAACATAGCATTCCGGAACATTATATTATACAAAATTCTGGCCAAAATACTCTCCACACACCACTATTTAAAATTTTATTTTTTTTAATTTGATCATCAATTTTTTTTTCACGATTGCATTTTTTTCAGGCCAAATAAAAAAAATTATTAAACCAAATTTATTTACTAAGAATAAAATTAAAAGACAGATTATTAAAGTAGAAAAAACACCATAAATAGCTGATAGTTTCAAAGTTCACACATAAAATTTAATTTAGTCCTTAAAATTCATAAATTATACCTATTAGACCCCTCAATATTTTTACAATTCAATTTTGATATAAAAATCTATTTTTTTTATTTTTTACTCTCTGGTTTGAGAGAAGAGAGAGAAATCACTGGATTTTGACGGTAAAGAAAAAAAACCAACATTAATTTTAGTTTAGACTATCAAAATAATCAATATTTATATGCATAAGCTTTTTAATGTGGGCATAAGCTTTTTTATTTACATTTAATATCTTTTATGTAAAAAAACTTGTCAAAAAAACTTGCATGCTCAATTTTTTTAAAACAATATTTACAGAAGCTAAACACGAATTAAGAGTTTATTTGTTTTTGTATTTCAAAAGCTCTTTAAAAAAATTTAAATTTTTTTATTTTTTTATTTTAAATTAATTTTTTTTATATTTTTATATTATTTTAATGTACCGATATTTAAAATAATTTTTTAAAATAAAAAAAATATTATTTTAATATATTTTTAAATATAAAATATTTTAAAAAACAAAAACTCAAAAACATTGACCAACCGGTAATACTTCAATCCTCGGTGCAGAAGACTCAGTCAAGCCGCTCATTAACCGAGGTGAGCTTAGAATCCAGAAATCCAAGATCCAACATATTACAAATATCCATACAATTTTGAAAATCAGCAACACTATAAACATTAAAACCTCTACCACCAACTTTCTCACTCACAAGAAGGATAGAAAAAGAATAGAAGTAGCTCAGTTGGTTAAATCTTTGATTTGTTTTATGATGATTATGAATTTAAATTTTTTTAAAATTAATAAAAATTTACATGATTATTAATTTTAAAATCTGTAAATTTAGTCGAAATATACAGAAATTATCCGAATAACTAAATTAATTATATATATAAAAAAAAGAAGATGGATAGAGACAAACGACCTAACTAGACGTTTATGAGCATGCAGTATAGGACTTGCTTACACGACAGTAAATAGAAATGTTTTTGTAGTTAAATTAAGACGCAGATGCATAAACTGGCTGTGACGTGCAGGAACAGTAAAATTCAACACATCAGCCTTTCCAAGGAACCAAATACCACTAGAAAACCCACAGAAGCCTCGAATTCTGAAAACCCAGCTATCGAATAACCGGAGAAGCTTGTCTACCACTCATATGAGGTTCCATGAACACCAAAGCGCGATCCGTTTATAAGAAACAATCATAAACCGCCAAGCAGGCAAGAAAAGCTTGTGAATTGCACATTGTCAATTCCAATTCATTACTCAACATGGGAAAAGAAGAAAGGAATAAAAAGATAAAGCTAAAGAAAGTGTTCTGTCATCGACCCCATCACTGCTAACCGAGTCATGATAAACATCATCATCATCCGGAGAGTTCTATTATCCATAGAAACAACCAAATGATTTTATAAATACGTGACCTTTGACGCCCCAATAACCTTCTTTTTTTTTCCCACTGGATAGAGGCTTTAGTTGAGGACTTACGGTATTTAGTAGCAATATCACGAGGCACTGGAAAACCCAAAACCATGAACCTCTTCGGGAGTCGAATTTTGCGACCTAAAACATATGTATTCTCCCCGCCACTAGTCGTGAACTTAGCATTGCCATCCTCTGGTTCACCAGTACGTAGTATCCAAGAACTCATCACGTAGGACCTGGGAAGGGCTATTGTCATCATCAAGAACCACTACTTTATGAACTGATTTGGTTGCGTTTTGTTGTGGTTTTGAAATAGCACTAGTCTGGAGAAACAACTTGAGGAGGTTTTACTTGGGTTTGATTTGATATAGTACCCTGAATGGGCCTGCACCGATGGAGCCTTATGTGCACTAGAAGTTGACCCATTTAGAGAAACGGACTCCCCCCGTTTATCAGTAGCTGCATGGGCCGAATGCTTCAGAAAACTAGATCGTGCATGGTAAACAGGATCCTTTCTTGAATAAGAATTAGGAGACTTCGCACTTCGCATGAATCCGCCATCATCCACTGCAACAGATGAGAGCACACCAAAGCGTGATCCCTGATTATTCTCCGAAACCTGTTTGGAAGATTTACCTCCATCAAACGAATTCTTCCTTGATTTGCGGCGTCGATTAGCAGGAGCATGAATCCAGGGCGGCAGGGCCCTAGGGCTCTATTCTCTCCTTCAACTCTAGGGTTACATGGTTCAGTGCTGAACATCCTCCCATGGCTAACACCAGCTCTACTATCCCCGACTTATCAGAATCTTTGAAAGGACAAAAAATACTGCCATGACCGACCCTACCACAAGAATAGCAAACCTGTGGTAAGAGACCTTGTGATCAACATCTCCAATCTTTATCTCTCTAAAATTGGTCTATCAAAGGTCAATATCCACCGCAACTCGTGCAAACTTGCCCCAGTTGATTTGTCTGGCTGTTATAATATATTTTAATAGTCCCAATCATATTCCCCATTGTACGAAGAATATTAACAGGACTCCTGACATGTTCTTTTTTTTTTTTAAATGGAGCTCAAACTTGATATATAAGAATTTTTGGAAGTGGACTGCTGGAAGATCCGCTCATCTTATAAAAACTCAAGTGGGTTTCTTTAGTCCTGATTTTCTGTAAAAAAAACTCTATGAATCTTTTAGTCCTAAAAGCTTTGAGACGATTGGTTGACATTGTTCATTTATAGGAGTTCATTAATTTACGCTACCCACACAAAGTTTTATCTATTGGCTTTGGTATTTCTTATAAGCTTTCTATAACGGAGAGGCAAATTAGGAGACGTGAAGTTACCTGCTCTCTTTGACTATATTGTTCAGCCGGGGATAGATAGGAATTAACCTGCCGGAACCCTTTTTCCATCACTTGCGAAAAACTAAAGCTATTTAGTCTAAAAGACTAAAACTCTTTGCTCATTGTAAGAAATTACCAGCAAGAATAATCTTGAAGTAGCTAACACTTATATGCAAAATTGGAAGACTTTACATTACACTTTCAGCAAGCTCGCTTTAGCATTTATAATTGAGCTTCTCTAATTGTTGGACACATCTTCTATAGTTTGTCCATGCTTTTTTTTCCCTCTCTTGTGAGGTCTCGTGTCCCCATTTCCCAAGTGTGGTCTCCTTGTGCCTCAGTTCTTATATAGAATTAGAATTCCCCTTTAATGCTAGTCTGCTGCCAGTCTTTTTTGCCAGATTAGTTTGCTGGTTTAGATTGAATTTTGAGCGAGCTTGCTTAATTAACATCTATTGGCTTCCTAATTGTTTGACCCATCTACATAAAGTTTGTAGAACCTCTAGTGCTACTGTTAACAGTAGCCTCTCGGATGTTAAAACGAAGATTTTATCACGAAACTGCCAACTTCTAATTATATAATTTGTAACAATCTGGATATTAGCTGCCATTAATTAATATTTGTACATCTTTTTGTAGACCATTTGTGTATTGTTGTGAGCTCCTCCTTCCTTTCCTGCCAACTATTATCGTTCTTTTCGTTCTTTTATTTCTTTCTAATTATGCATTCCAATTTTAGTGATCAATGGAATACGTTAATACATTTAAAAAATTGGTAGTGGCACACAATTTAAAGGATAGGATATTTAAGTTTGTTTCTTCGTGCTATAATTCAATACAACAATATTTTATTTTATTTTCAACAAAAAAAAAAAAAACAATACTATGTTTTTTTTTTTGGCGTTGGACTCATGTGGTGATTAGTAAAGCTTAAATAAAGTAAGGTTTGCTTAAGATTTAATCAAAACTGAACTCGGTGGCATGCAAAAAATTGGTCCAAGGACTTCTAATAGTTAATTAAATGTAATTAATATAACGCAAGCACGAGCTAAAAATCCTAAAATTTAGAAATTATATTGATGAGGTCATGCGTGCTTGAAAGTTGGGCCTGGGTTAAAATCATTAATCACCTGATTCTGGCAATTTGACCCGCCCTTTCATGGTGAAAACACAGGTAAATCATCGTCGTTACCTGCAGAAGATCCTCTTTCATCTATTTGGGGAATCTTTGATGATTAAATTAGAATCGGTTCAGGAAAAATCAATTATCCCTTTGAGTAAAGGTTTTTCTATTAAGATAAAATTGTCATTGTTAAAGAAAAGAGAAAAAAAATTGAACCTGACGCGATCATCTTTGTTTCCTCCATGTATAACCCCTTGGGTGCTTCTCTTTCTCGTAGGGAAAAGGTTAGCCTGTCCAATTTGGATAAAATATCTCTGATTTACGGTCTCATCATGAGAAAAAATCTTTAATCCATCAGGATAAAATATCTCTAATCTATCAGGGGGCATTTGGGCTCAACCTTGGTTGCACCAAAAAACGATGGGTCTGGCAACTCGTCAGACCCACAAGCATCTAGGCTCAATGCTTGCTGAGCCCAGGAATGATGGGTTTGACAACTCGCCACACCCACAAACGTGTGGATTCAGCGCTTGGTTAAGTCTAGGAACGATAGGTCTAGCAACTCGTCAGACCCACAGGCACCTGGGCTCAGTGCTTGGCTAAGCCTAGGAATAATGGGTCTTAACCTTATCATGGTTATCTCTTTAGAGAGTAGTTTCAAACAAACAACCAAAAAGCAATAAATATTGATCCATCAGTAGCATCCTAAATCTTTGGGCATTATACGCGAAGATTTTAAAAAGCCTTTGCCTGTAGCAGGTGAGACCTTTTTATCTTTCCCATAAGATCTCTATGTGCCCCTCCTAGCACCGTTGGGATCCTTAAGTCCATGTGCTTCTTTCAACGGGTAGAAAGTTCATCTTGGGAAACAAAACGACGACTAGTACTCAATGTAGTACTTGAGTAGCCTTCTCGAGATATATGATGACACGAAAAGTTTTCATTCCATAGTAAAGATGTAGGGGTTTTTTTTATAACCCTAATTGTTCTTATTGTTACCTTTCATTTACTTTTACTTTGTTTGATTTGTAAAAAAAGAGAAAAAAACTACTCTCGTAAAAAAGACCTCAAGCCATATCTTCCTTGACCCGAGAAAAACTTGTACAAATCATCCTCAATTTTTTTAAAAAGATCATTATTTTTCAACCAAAACTAATAGAGCCCAAACACATGGCTTAGTTCAAGAAAGAGAAGTTCTCCAGTTCTTAATGAGGAGTTCAGGCTTCAGCCAAAACATGAAAAGAGAGACACTAAACATGGGTCTCTCAGATTAGGCCTCAGGGTTCAGAGAGGAGGTTCCATACTGGCATTTTCCTCTAGTGAAAAGGATAAAAGATCCTCTCGTAGAGGCCTATCTGTTTATCCTATTAATTATAGATGTTCAAGAGAAGGGGTGTTGTATGAGTCCTTCTCCTGTCCTCGTTAAAGAACCTCAAGAGAGAGGAAGGTTGCCTCAAATCCCTAAGGATGACGTCTCTAGCAATGCATTGCAGACATGAAAATCATGACTTGCCAACAACTTGGCAAGCACATTACCTGAATGCCTCTCCCTGATAAGTGTATCAGTAAACTAACCCTGGGAACCTTTCGGGGTCTTTTTGAAATCTTCGCTCCTCTCTATATGTACAAGATGATGTATTCCTTCCCTCTTAAAATTTTTTTGAGGATTCCCTCTCGAAGGATATATGAGGGATGTGTTTAGCTATTACCAGTTGGGCTCGGGTTAGTTGTATCCCAATACGTGGACACTCATGTCTACTTTCAAAATAAATTGTAGAATGGTTAGGCTCGAGCCCACTATAAATGTCTTTAGGAGTTGCTACCAATTTGTTTTCGACATCGATTGCGGCAACGACATGTGTTAGTTCTTCACGTTTTCTAATAAGAACAACGATGTTATAAAGAACACGCTAACTGGGAAATCCAACTCTGCCAAGAATTGGAGGGGGCAGTGGCTGATCATAAGATATATCAAGGTTGCCAATCGCTAGGGAGGACTACAATAAATTAAGGCTACTCCCAAAACCAACTATGAAATTGACAAAATGGCCAAGGGATATTACCAGGTTATTTTGCAAGGTATAGAATCATCCTGTCATGTTGTCTTTCTCTTTTTTTTGTCCTGATTCAAAATCTAACATTCTTATATCCATATAAGGTTGGTAGGTGGAGCAAAAGAAGAGGTGTCACGGGAGCCTTCTATTAAGAGTTTGCCCGTGAGATCTTCATCTTAGGCTATTGGCAAAGATAGAGGTAAAGAAAATAGGGAAGACTCCCCCTTTCTTATTGAGGAATTCTCTTTCTTGTTTCCATGAAAACACCATCGAAAACCCCCGTGGAAGTTGGGGGTCATGATCTTCTCTTATCCTGGGAACAAAAGAGTCTGGCTCTATCTACAATGATCGCAAGTGTCATCACCCGCTTCAAGAAAAGAAAAGTTTATGCCCTAATGGCCAACCATCTTCAAGCCCCACCTATAGGCCCTTGCGGTGATCTTTCCTTTGTCTTAACTTCCTATCTTATCAACCAAGGAAATGGCAGTTGGGACCTCTACAAGAGTTGGTATTGTGGAGTTCTAGGATGTCTTTATTGATCTATCTCTAAGCCGTAATCCATTTGATTTTCCAACTTTAATGGATAAGAAGGGGCAATTGATGGAGGCTATGGTTTAAGGGAGAACATACCTTGAGGATACTGGCCTCGAGGTTATGAGAACTCTAGAGAGGGTCATTACCATGCCATCGAACATCTTCACGATGTCTGACAAAGGCTTTCATTGTTATTTGGCATTAATTAGCCAAATGGCTTTCAATGTAAGGCTAAAACCTCTTGTTTTCAGTTTTGGTGGAGTTATTTGTTCTTTTAACATTCTCTCTTGACAGGTTTTTATGATGTGTGCATATTCTCAGAGGCGTTGGGTGGCCAAAATGAGCTATGTAAGGAGGGTCATGACTGTAAATAGGGAAAATCAAGCAACCTTTGACCGTTTTTAGGAGGAAAAAAACATTGTAAAGGTTGAAGTGTAGAGCATCAAGGTGGCATAATCCAGACTTAATGACCAAACACAAGATCTTTCCATCAAGCTGAGCCCTAGAAAGGAAGCACTTGAGGCTTCCTACAACTAAGTAGTTTCCCTAAGAGAGGGGCTCCTTCAAGCTAGGGACTCCCAAGTTAATCTACGGACTAAGCTTGTTTCCATACGAGTTGAGCTCGCTACTACTAAAGAAAAGGACCAGGATCTCTAGGAAAAGATGGAGTTTTTAAGGGATTTCCCTCATGCAAAGTTGGAGTCTTTGAGAGATTCTCCTAAGGAATTTCAGAAGTTTTCAAGGGCTCGATATTTTTAACCGAGACAATGAGAGACAGGATATTCTTGGCCATGTCCAACCTGTATTTCTTCAACCTTTCTAGAGGGATGTAGGTAGACTTTAGCGCAGCCTTCCATTCAGTCCCAGTTCTGGACTTTGCAGACGTTTTCCTAGTGAGTGCTGCTATGGCTAAGTGGGTGAAGTATCTTGTTGAGAATCTTGGGCTAGATCTTTAAACCCCCCCTCTTTCTATGTATGTATGTATGTATTCTTATTTTGTATACATCTCACTTTTATAATACAACTCTTTGTTCTTTTGTTGATTTTCATGAATTTTAGTCCTTATGTAAAGTTTTTATTTGAGTCAAACACCCACACTTAACAAGGTGTTTTGTGTCCATCACCCATACTTAATAAAGTATTTTTAGGTCCAATGCCCATACTTAATAAAGCATTTCTGGGTATAGGTAATGAACAATCTAACCTTAGCTAGATTTATAAAGGCCTTATCTTTTTAGAAACAAGAAAAGATGTCATTTACTGATGTCCACCTATTATTTTGGGTGTATTCATTGTGGATCGTTAAGAAGCCTTCTGGTATAGAGTGGTGTCGAATGATTTTAATTTTGGTTTGTATAAGGCCTTATAGGCATTGTTCCCAAGGGAACATAAAATTCTTAGCCTGAGCAACCATCATCCTGTATTTGAAGGAGGGTGCAATCGCACTAGGGAGAACATGTCAATCCCTTCCAAGATAAATTATATCATAGCACTAAGAAGATATTTGTTACTTCCAAAGTAAATATGCTATCTCATTAAAGAGAGTAAATTTATCTCATTTTTAAAAGATTTGATGCAAAAAGCATATCCATCCCCGTTACTGATGCAGCGTTTATCCCAACATTGGGGAAAGGTACGATCGCATTTAGGAGAACATGGCAATCCCTTTTAAGGTAAACCATGTTATAGCACTAGGGAGATGTTTGTTACTTTCAAATTAAATGTGTTATCACTCTAGGGAGAGTAAATTCATCCCATCTTTGGAATATTTGATGGGGAAAGCGTATCCACCCCAATCGCTGATGTAATGTTTATCTCATCCTTGAAGAAAGGTATGGTCACATTAGGAAGAACATGTCAATCCCTTCCACAGTAAAATGTGTTGTAACACTAAGGAAACATTCGTTACTTTCAAAGTAAATATGTTATCACTTTAAGGAGAGTAAATTCATCTCATCTTTGGAATATTTGATGGGGAGAGCATATTCATCCTAGTTGCTGATGCAATGTCTATCCCATTCTTGTAGAAATGTGTGATTGCACTAAAAAGAACATGTCAATCTCTTCCAAGGTAAATTGTGTCATAGCACTAGAAAGACGTTCGTTACTTCTAAAGTAAATGTGTTATCGCACTAGGGAGAGTAAATTCATCCCATCTTTGAAAGATTTGAGACCTGGATAGTAAAAAGCATTTGTTATTTTAAACAATATAATTCATATACAAGAAACTTACATTTCTAGTCATTGACCACAATACATTTCTATCTAGCTTAAGGGCCCTAAAAGAGGAAAGGGGATTGTGTTTCTCCGATAAAGGTTTTCTGGGTAGTCACTAAAAGAAATCTTCTCATATAAACATAGTTCCTTTGGTTATTCATATATAAGAAACTTACATTTTTAGTTATTGACCACAATACATTTCTATCTAGCTTTAGGGCCCTAAAGAGGAAAAGGAATTGTGTTTCTCCAATAAAGGTTTTCTGGGTAGTCGTCAAAAGAAATCTTTATAGATAAACATAGTTCATTCGGTTATTGTGAAGATATGATTAACGAAAGAGAAGGTAACCTCTTTGTTTAGGGATCATCTACCCTGTCAAATCTGCAAACTTGGTAGGAGTCCTTGGTTAACAATGGCTTCTGAAGTTGTATGGATTAAACTCATTTTATTGGTAGCCATTGAAGGCTTTCCAAAACCTCAAAATTAAAACTCCGATAGTAATTAAGGATGATAATGGCAAAGAAGCCACTGATTTGCAATAACTTCTAAAGTTATACTATTTGAACCGACATCTCATTGGTACCTGTTGAAAATCTTTCAAAACTTCAAGGCTCCAAATCCAATGGTAATTAGGAATGATAACATTCTGGTTCCTAGAGGAGCGATCGATAGCTTTTTTATTATTTTTCTACAGACGACGCCAATGATAAGGTCATGTCTTATTTCATAGGCTTGAAGGCCAGGCCTAGGCCTGAGATAAAGTCATTAATCTCCTGATTTTGACAATCTGACTCAACCTTCCATGGTGAAAGCATAGGTTAATCATCGTCGTTACCTGAAAAATATCTCCTTTTATCTATTTGGAAACTCTTTGATGATTAAATTAGAATTAGTTTAAGAAAAATCAATTATCCCTTTTAGTAAGGATTTATCTATTAAGATTGAATTCCCATTGTTAAAGCAAAGAGAAAAATTTAAACCTGACGCAATCATCTTTGTTTCCTCCTTTTATACCCTTAGGTGCTTCTCTTCCTTGTAAGGGAAAGGTTGGCATGTTCCATTAGAATAAAATATTTCTGATCTACGGTCCCACCAAGATAAAAATATTTCTGATTTACAATCTCATCCGGAGAAAATATCTCTAATCCATTAGGAGGTGTCTGGACTCAGTGTTTGGTTGCACCCAAGGACGATGGGTCTAGCAACTCAACAAATCCACAGATATCTGGGCTCAGCGTGTGACTAAGCTGAGGAACGATAAGTCTGGTCACTCACCAAACTCATATACATTTGGGCTCAGTGTTTGGCTGAGCCCATGAACAATGGGTCTTAACTTAAATAGTTTCAAACAAACAAGCAAGCAATAAATGTTCATCCATCATATATAAACCATATTAATTGATTGTATGATGCTAATTAATTATAGTGAGAAGATTCCAGATCTGTGCCATTTAAGAGAATGCATGTAATGGAAAGAAATATTTTTTAAACAATTAGAGGAAAATGAAATATTTAATAATTTATTTGATTGTGATATATTTTGATCTTTTTTTTCTGCCCGTATATCTCCATTACATTACTCTTTCTATACAACAGAATTCCCATTTTCTGCAACTGGCATTAGCCATCAGGTCATGTAATCTAAAATTGTAAGCATGCGGAATTGGGATCCTACGCGGACCACAATCTGGGAAAAAGCCCTCACGTTACATTCTAAAAGCACTTAATTTTTTAGCAAAAAGTTAGACAATAAGGTTAGAGAGCTGGATTACTCATCAGGTAGTGGAATTCCACCTTTCTGGAAGCTAGACATTGTTACCCCCAAGTCTATAAATTCTCGATTCAATGATTTAAATGAAGTTGCAATTTGCTTTTTCATCATCGACGTAATAGCTTAAAATTTTCTTTCTTTGATTCATCTTAATGAGGTCTTAATTATTTAGTTTTTCATAAGGAACGTGTCATTTTCTGACTAGAATTGGACGAAAGTTTTGTGCCTCGATCACTCTCGCTAATTTGTTATAGGCTAATTCAGAGATTTCAAAGTGAGGAAAAGTGTGTATAAAAGGGGACTGGAGAGGGAGTATCTGCCTCGCAATCCTCAGGAGGTTGGTAGAAAAAGCTTTGCAGAAGCTGGTGGAAAGGAGCTAGCCTTGCACAGTAGTTATAGGCTAATTCAGAGATTTCAAAGTGAGGAAAAGTGTGTATAAAAAGGGACTGGAGAGGGAGTATCTGCCTGGCAATCCTCAGGACGTTGGTAGAAAAAGCTTTGCAGAAGCTGGTGGAAAGGAGCTAGCCTTGCACAGTAGTTACGCTACGATAGCAAAGGTAAGCTAAATATATAATTTTTTTTTCATTTCCTTCAGTACTTACGTCTTGAATTCTTGATCGAGATTTAGTAATTTTGTATTAATATCAATGCTTCTATGGCTGTCAAGATATGCATTTTGCGTTTCTAGCATAAACTCCATTGAAAAACATTCTAAATTATTTACTTATTTTCCCTAGAATTGAATAAGGATAAGATCACAGATAAGTTTATTGAAAACAAAGTTATTCACCTCGCTCAAGTCTCAAATCATCGGTTAAATAAGTTAATTTAAATTAATTGAATTAATCTAAAACATTATTATTTTAAGAATTTTTGAAAAAAAAAGTTAAAAAGTTCTTTTAAAAGAAAATCAAACCATGTAAATCAAGTCTTCTAATTTAATTTGAAACTCGACCTAGAATAAAAGCTAAATCAACATATCATTGGTTAACTTACCAGATAAATCAAGCTTATTCAATCATTTTTTTTTTTTCCTTAACGAAATTCATCCTTGTTTCTCAATGTAAGTGACATTCGCAGACATTTTCTGGTAAATAATTTGAAAAAATCCTACCCATCCTTCTAGTCATAACCCATTCAAAGCAAAGTTAACGTGGTTCCTTTTTTCCAAAATTATAACTTAAAGGGTGCATGTGGCTAATGGGTTATGGCCCAACCTAGGCTCGAAAGGCTCTCATGCAATGATAGTAGTAGACAGAGGGAAAGTTGTGACTGGGCATGGTGTGTTCTAACCTAACTGCGAGGATGTTGATTTTCTGCCACTTGTCAAGTACGGACTGGCCGACCCCTTAGAAAACATTACGATATTGTCACCGACTCACCATACACACACACACACACACACAGGGCAGCTCTCTGATGTCATCTCCTTATCATCCTTTATTGGATTAAATTCTTTTTAGATGTTTTTACCCTTGTATACATGTCAATGTTTTCATTTCTATTCACATACGTTAAAATATAAAGCGGACAATATGTCAATAGCTCCAATTGATTTATATATATATATATAAAGAGTAGGGCCCGGTTTATACTATACAAGTACCATTAGTTTTTCGTCTACCTATAATCACTCTTGCATTTATCCATTGTCATATCGTAGTAGAAAACGAGGTTGGTTTATGAACTTACTTGAGCACTTGAGCATTATTGCTCGCTGGGTTTATAACATTGTCCGTAATCATGATCCACTGTTATGCCATGCATTCTGCAGGTTATAGGAACTTAGCTTGTGAAGACTTGAATTGTTTTGTTGTCATCCAGACATAGCTTAGCTGAGCTAGAAAAGTTTCACACTTGGAGTAACATTCAATTACAACTTAAGGTTTCAATACCATGTCTGAGGAAAGTGCTTCGCAGCCAGCTGGCCTGAGAAAGTCGAAGATGCCACTCTCTGTTTTCTTTAGAGATACAAGGTATAATTTCATTTAGTCCCATGCAAGGTTTTATTTTTATTTTTTTAGCTTTTCTTTATGATTTCCCTATTTATCTGTTAAGAGGGAACTTATGGCTGTATGTTTTCTTCTTCTAGACAAGTGAAGAGAAACTTTATCTATGAGCTAAAGTTGGTTCCATTTTCAGACTATTCAAGAAGGATGAACTTGGTTCGGAGATCATAAGGATTGCATTGCCTGCAGCAATGGCTTTAGCTGCTGATCCCGTTGCCTCCCTGATTGACACAGCCTTCATTGGCCGTCTAGGTTTGTTCACATGTCCTATGATTGTTCGGTCAGCTAGCTACAGAATTTAATTGCGAAATGGCAGCATTTTGACAATACAATTCTTGCTGTGTAACTTTTAAAACTATATATCCTGCCATCAAGGTTGTAAGATGGTGAAAATTTAAAATCATTACGCATTGCATAAAATTCTCGTAGTGCCAAGTGTGATTAAGATTTTGACACACTGGAACTGCAGCAGAACTTTCTGTGTCTCAGTTAACAGCATTTAGCGTATTCCCCTTCAGTTGTTCATTAAAAGAAGTGAATCTGGTTTAGGTACTTGGTGATCTTTACCAAAGCAACTCTCTCATACTGCACATTCACAACGAAACCAACATGGTGGAAATCTATAAAATCTCAAATTGACTGTTTAGTAGCTTTAGTGTACCTGGAAACCCCCAAAAACACTTTCCTAATGCAGTGCCCTTATTACTACAATCAATTACAGTATCTATTTGTTTGTCCAAAAAAATAATTGCAGTGGCAATTGCCTCAGCTTTCCTGAAAGGAAAAATTGTTATAATCTAGATTAATATCCTACTGATCATGATCAAATTGTTATTCCGTTCTACTCTATCGGCTGTATCTTGTTGCTTAATGCAACACACCAACAAGGGAATAGATCTGACACTCAAGATGATTTTAATTTTTATTTTGCACAGGTCCAGTGGAAATAGCTGCGGTAGGAGTTGCTATTGCCATATTTAATCAGGCCTCAAAAGTCACCATATTCCCTTTGGTTAGTATAACGACTTCTTTTGTTGCTGAGGAAGATACAGTTCACAGAAATACCAAAATTGAAGCAGAGAAGGCTGAGGACATGAAGAAAGATGCGAAAAGTGGTGAAGCGAAAGAATCAGTTCCTAATGATGAAATGCTTGAGAGCTTAGAGAAAGGCTCAGCCACAAACAACGAAAAGAACATCGAAAATAAAGATTCACTGTCGGAGGATGGTACACAAACTCTCTCGTTCTCATTGATCATCTGCCATTATCCCAAGTTATAGCATTGCCTTCTAGAACATGTGTCCGTATTCTAAAATTTGCTGAAAAGACAGCATGAAAACCATTATCATATCATACTAGCATAAATAGTGTTGGTGTTTTCTTCATCAGATTGCAAGACAATCACAAGCAGGTCTTCCACTCATACTGACACAGAAAGTGTAAATCCCGAACAAAAGAACGAGAGGCGACATATCCCCTCAGCGTCGACAGCATTGATTGTTGGTGGAATTCTTGGTCTAGTGCAAGCTATATTCCTCATATTTGGGGCAAAACCTCTCCTGCATATTATGGGTGTGAAATCTGTAAGTGCCTTCAGTTTCAGTCTCCTCACTAGTATTATTTCTGTTGCTCTGCATCTGTTCATTTCTGCTGCTTTTATTCATTGGAGAAGTGACGATGCTATCATTTTTATTGGATAGGGTTCAGCGATGTTAAACCCTGCAAGGAAGTACTTGACATTGAGAGCTCTAGGTTCTCCTGCAGTTCTTTTGTCATTGGCAATGCAAGGGGTCTTTCGAGGCTTTAAAGACACAAAAACCCCTTTATACGCCACTGGTGAGAGACATTTCGTTTTAGTTTCAGCATTCTTTTCATCCATTCCCACTTTTCATAAGCAATGTCTTAGTGCTCAGCAGATCCATTCTATATTTCTAACCAATGTGAAATCTAACATATATATTAAACATACACATTTATAGAAGATTTAACAAATATCATCATTCTGTTTGTGGAGATAAATCCAACTTTCCTGCGTGAGATTTTGGGACTCCACTAACTCTTTATTTTGTTCTTTTCGTCTACCACAGTAATAGGAGATTTAACAAATATCATCTTAGACCCGATATTTATCTTCGTCTGCCGCTGGGGTGTCAGTGGTGCTGCTATTGCTCACGTCGTTTCCCAGTAAGTACCAATATTCTTCCAAGTGTGCAGTTAATATGGTGTTCAATGTTTACAACGATTAGTTTTCAAAGGACTCGTGTTTATCAATTTTGTTTTCTTTCCTCGTAATCCCTATAGGTACTTGATTTCAGTGATCCTCTTGTGGAGGTTGATGAAGAAAATTGATCTTTTGCCCCCAAGAGTGAAAGATTTGCAATTTAGTCGGTTCCTCAAAAATGGTGAGGGGCATAAGCACTCTTGCTCTGATCACTGTTTTGAAGATTTTCCTTCTTGTCATTGGTTGTAGTTAGATTATAATTAATTTGCTGCCTTGGTTCGAAAGTTTTGAATACGCGATCAATGCATTTTCTCTAACTTCATTTCTCTGCTGGATGCAGGATTTCTGTTGTTAGCACGAGTTATAGCGGCCACAATCTGTGTGACCCTGGCAGCATCTAGGGCTGCACGACTGGGTTCAACAACTATGGCCGCCTTCCAGATCTGCTTACAAGTTTGGTTGACATCATCACTTCTTGCAGATGGCTTCGCTGTTGCTGGACAGGTAAAAATACCCTGTAGGGATTTTTTGTTCCTGGTTTATGTGATTATTAGTGTTCAATTTTAGACCCTGTCAATGCATTCCCTGTTAATCATGCAGTAAAAATACCATAAGGACTATTCTGGTAGGAGCTGCAATCATACTTTTAACAGGTTATCATTCAAAACATGTCACATTTTCTTAACTCTTAAGAACACTCAGCCTTCTTCTCGTAGTCTGTTTTCAGAAAACATATATGTCTAATTTCCAATTTTTCATTCAGACTAATCATTAAGTGTGTTTTTCTTCAACTCCTATAGGCAATCATTGCTTGTGCATTTGCTGAAAAGGACTACCAAAAGGCAACAACTGCTGCCACCCGAGTGTTACAGGTACGCGAATAACAACTGTATTGATACATCCTCCCATGTTTTGGTTTTCCTTTTCCTCTAAAAATAACAACAGGCTCAAATTGTGACTGGTGGTGTTGTGCAGATGAGTTTTATTCTTGGTATTGGGCTAGCTGTGGTTGTTGGACTTGCCCTGCACTTTGGTGATATAATATTTTCAAAAGATCCTAATGTTCTTCGTATCATAGCCATCGGCATTCCGGTAATTCCCATCTACAAATTCATTTGTAAAATTCTCTTTTTCTATTTTATTTTTTTCAACTTAGACTGATCTCTTGCTCTATCCACCCATCAGTTTGTTGCTGGTACACAACCCATCAACGCGCTAGCTTTTGTCTTTGATGGTGTAAACTTTGGAGCATCTGATTTTGCGTACTCTTCATATTCCATGGTAAGTTTATCAGCCATTGTTCATTCCATAAATAAACAGAATAATCTATTGTGACTTCAATCTTTCTAAATTCTTCTCTGATGAAATTTCCTTGTTTAATTTATTCTCTTCAGGTTCTAGTGGCCACAGCAAGCATTGCAGCCATTTTTGTTCTCTCTAAAACCGGTGGATTTGTTGGAATTTGGGTTGCCTTGACCATCTTCATGGGGCTACGCACATTTGCCGGCGTATGGAGGTAATGTTGCTTGTTAATACCAAATGACATTCCACTTTCTTTTTCTTTATAATATAAATCACGATAATTAGATGGACCAAAACTATTTTATTGGTTGTTCATGTGATAATCTTTCAGACCCAAACCTGCAAAATTCGCTTGATTTCAACGATTTATGATATCTGGAAACATACAAAACTGAAACAGAATACCAAACATTTTATGAAAAAGAAAAAATGTTCAGGAATGTAGCAGTCTTTATTATGATAGTTCATTGATTCTTTGATGCTACAAGTTGATTTACATGGAATTGACACTAATCTTGCAGGATGGGAACTGGAACTGGACCATGGCACTTTCTCAGAGGGCGATTGTTGTCATAGGACAATGAAAACCTCAGGAATTTGAGTGTTGCAGTGACATTTTTTTGTCCTTATATACCTTTTTCTCTTTTGTCTACTATATGTTTGTGTGTGTGATTCCGTTTCGCTTCAATACACTTCTTTCTGCAGTTAATCCTGTCACACGTTTGTATCTTTGTCTACATCAATCAGAGCCACGTTTAGTTGCCCACTACATATTGACAAACGAGATGCGCTTTGCTCTTTCGAAAAATTAAGTTTGTGTTCTGATGGATACAAATTTAATGTCCCAAAAAGCACTCCAAAAATCTCAAAAAAGCATTTCATTGTGCATACAACATGAGCTCAAAGTGAATGGGCTTGGTAACCCAAGCCCAACACCTAAGGAGAATGAACTCTAGCAAGAAGCCCGAGCCCATGCTGGGTGTGCACCCTAGCACCCCCGTGGGCTTGAGCTACCATGCCCAAGCCCAACATGCTTGGGTCCAGGCAACGCTCCTAAACCTGTTTTTCATCTCTAATGTACTTGAGCACCATACCCGAGCTCAACACTCCCTTAGAAATTTTTTTAGAACTCCACGCGGGTCCCTTAATATTTTATATTAATCCAATACATGTTATTTTGAGTAGAATATGGCTCGAAATATCACAAGAGTAAAATTACACTTTAATCATTTCTTTTCGCAAAAAGATAAGACTCATAGATTATAAATACATTATGAATCCTTCAAACTCAATGTTTATAATCTGTTCATTCTTAATACTTTCAGCATACATATTTTTAGAGTTTATCTTTAAAATATCATTACATTTTATCTCTATAAAATTACTGATTTAAACATCTAAAAATCTCCACGTCTATCAAATAAAATCTTTTGCAGGTATCAATTACCAATCATTATGATTTACCGGACATCACTAGTTACTAACTACCTAAATGTAATTTTATCTTTAAAATATTGGCCTCCACTTCCATAACATGTAAAGCATGATTACTCATATATTCCAAACATATATTTAATTTTCATACATACCTACATACTCATTTATATAATTTAATCTAAATTCTTAACTTTTATTTGTACCAACTTTATCCTATTTTCATGTTGTTAAATTAATATTCACATATTATAATTCCTAAAAATCTAATTTCCATCATTTTCACCACAACACCACAAATTATTTAATATGTTTACACCCATAATTCTATCTTTTAACATCTAAATTTCCAAGCTTCGTTTCCCATGTTTTCCAACCATTTTAGGTTTCGATTGTATAAAGTGTGTTTGCAAAAATGATTGTGCTAAGTATGTTTTAAAGAACTACTTAATGAGCCAACAAAATATTGTTCTAGCAAGAAACTGCGGTAAGGTGAACAACCAAGAACAATAATTAATAAGCCATAATAAGAACCGAAATTCCTGATGAGGAAAGAGTTGAATTATAGACAAATAACATGATTGCAATTTATCTTCAAAAGGTAAGACAATAATATAACCCCTAAAATAACATAGCAAACATGCCCGAGCGAAGAAACAAAATGTTACCTAAAAAACCTGAGAGAATAAGGCAGGCCAAGCATGCAAAGAAGAACACCATAGATTGCCCAAGAAACAAAATGTATAGCAAAAGAATTTTTTCTAGCAGCTCAAAAAAGTTCAACAGTGCTCAGGTACATGTAAAAAAGCAAAAGAACCTGCAACAAATGCTGAATATATATAAGCAGGGATGATAATTGAAAACAGCAAATTATGGGAAGCGCAGCAATTCAGGGCAATAGATATATTTATGTTGGTATGTTGGTGAAAAAGAAGTAGAAAACTTAACTGTGATTGCATGTAGAAATAAATGAGCAAAGAAGAAAATAAAAATGTATTTGTTAGATTGGTGAAAAAAAAATTAGTCATGAGGTTAAATGTAAAGTTAAAATTTAACAAAGTTGAATTTTGCCTAAAAATCTAACATGTTAACTGTTAATGACAAAGAAACTGTAAGCAGGTGTAATTTTTGTCACGATACTTGTAAGCCAGAGATCCTACTATTACTATCCATGCACAGGCAAGAAGTAATTTGTGCATAGATGAGCATGAGAAGTATGCTTGGCCATAAAGAGGGAAATGAGTAAAAATATGCAGGTATTTTGAACAGCACAACATACGAAGAAAAAAGTTTTGTTTAGGATTCAATTATTTCTAGAAATCTGAATGACCGAACTACCGACTCCAATACTTGTAAATCTCAGTGTTTTTTCAAGTGTTTCAAATATCCACCACATACTTTGGGAAAACCAATTGATTCCAGCGTGGAATAGGTTCCCAGATCAGAATAAGCAACCTGCATTACATATATTTTTCCAACTTCGAATCTGGCCTACATGTTGTGCTGTTGTTGCCGACAGTATGTGATTGTTCAAGAACCATACATCAAACTTGAGGGTCCCATTTTGATTTTAGTTCATGTAGCCTGTGATTCAGTGCTCCTTTGAGGCAGCGGTGCGACCATTATTTTATGGAATTTTTAAAAAAAAATTTCAGCAGTCTTGCCAACCATTTTGAAGCTTGTTACGTCTTGATCATCAACCACAACAAATTCAAGTCTGAACCTGGATGCAGAAAAGGGATCAAAAGCACATGGCAGATGAGTGTAAAAAATTAGAACATCTTTAGCAACAAAATTATTTTTTATACCATGGATCGAGCAGGTGCACTGGGTAAGGTCATGCTCAGTGCATCGAAGGTAATTGTTATTTCTTGATAGGGCCTTGTTACATTCTGGACAGCTATCATACCACCAACCATTGAATAAATCATAGTCTGAGAGTGATTTGCTCGTCAAGTGATTTAATTGCATTTGTTGATGCTGGAACAACATGGGCCTCAACTGGAATTTGCCCAAAGTTGTAAGAAAGTTCGAACAATTATGCAACAGTTTATAAAAGGAAAAAAAAACATAGGAAATGAAAGCGTAAAGTAAAAGAAATATGAGGAAGACTAAGTAATGATGGTATGGCAAAATCTCAGGGATGCCTGGATTAAAATACAAAACAGATGCAGCTGTTCCGCATAGGTTTGGCTTTCCTGGGAGGAAAAAATAAATATATGAAAGGTTGCAAATTAAAATGATAAAAAGAAATTGAATGCGTGTAAAACATCTAAAGTTGAAGATGTATTAAGATACGAAATGATTACAAAGCTGTAAGAAAGCAAAAAAAAAAATTGGTTTAATAATACAAAGTACTTTAATATGCTATAATGTTAAAGATTTTTATCATACCAAGGTATTCAGATACACAAAAACCAACAAAAACAGCAATGATAGGATGTTGATCAGAATTAAGAGCAGAATCATTCGGATTTCGTTGCCCCTATAAAAAAAAAATAAGAGGGCATGATAAAACTGAAAATATAATAAGGCAATAAGGAAAAATAATTAAGGGTGTACAGTATGTTTTCAATGATAAACTCTCTCTTAATTATCTTCAAGGTTTTGGCCACGAACCAAAACTTTCTCCATAGGCTGATGAATTCCTTTAAGCCTCCCAATGACATCCGCATAAAGGAGAAGGGTAATTTGTTATGCATTCAAAAAGGAGGTTAAGATTTCTTTTTAAAAGAAAAGGTTGATGGTAAACCTGTTAAGAGACGCGATCCTTTTCCTTTTGCCAGAAAAGGTGCGAAATCTGTGAGTTTGAAAGAATATCCAGGAACAGTGGGTGTGAGAGAATCAATAGCAGTAGCTTTAAGATCTTATTTGAGATCTATGACCGCCTCATGACCAACAGCTGTATTAGGATATCTGTTCTCAAAGGTGTAAAACCCCTTGGTTCATAGAAATTCCCCTCAATAATGGATGTCATGAAAAGCGAGGTATCTCTCGGTGACACTGTTAATCTTGTTCCATTGCAGAGGCCAGTTGCTGGGCTTATATTGCGAAGCAGCATTATTGTTGTGCCGATCTTGAGCGCTAAGACATGTGAAGGAACTCTAGGCTATTGATAAACTCTCATGGGTATAAAAGATCAACATTGTCGCTTTCACTTGATGTTGTGCTAACAGAGTCGGTGCTAAGATAGATTTCTTCTTCACCAGGCACGATGCTAAGAGCAAAATGATTTATTTCATCAACGGTTGCATTCTTTGTTGTCACAACAGCTCTTTCTTTAAAATAGCTAGGATCGAGGCAGGTATTGTCAATGCCTGGATAAACATATGATACAGTTAATTGAATTGGATCCGAGCTTGCATCAAGTAGTAGTAGATCGTCAGGTATCTTAACAAAGCATTCATCATGATCGTCAGATAATGGAAAATCGACTATATCACCGTTACCAATTAAAAGAATCCATTGAGAAAATTTCATTAGATTGTCTCTGTCCTCGATAGATAGGCCATTCGATGAAAGTCTCATATTCTCGTTAATAGTGAAAATCTTGAAATGTGGCCAGAGTAAAGATCTGGAAAGAGAAGCATTAATCATTTCCACCATTGTACCGCCAGGAATAACATGTAAGAGTCGACGGAAATCACCCCAAAACAGATTTCCCACCAAATGGTCTAACTAAATGAGCATTTATGCTGCTTGCAAGAACATCTTTTAATGAGCGATCCAAGGCTTCAATGCAACATTTATTGTTCATAGGAGCCACATCCCAGACAATTAAAGATGTCATTTCAATTAGCCGTGCTAGATGCATGAGGAAGTGTCAGTAAATGAGAGTGAGTTTTTAAACCTTGAATGAACGGTACGACCCCCCAGGTAGAAGCAAAGAAGCAATCCCACATGAAGCAACAAGAAGCACAACGAAGCCTTCAGACCTTATTCTAGCTAGTGATTAATGTGTGCCATAAAAAGGTTTTGCCAGTGCCTCTGTGCCCATGGACAAAAGCCAAAACTTGTTTAGAAAGAATGGAGTTAACAACATATTCATAAACTTGTTTCTGACATTTATTAAGGCTTGGATAGGAGATGGAATGTTGTTCTTGCAGATCATTTACATCATAGATTAGCTCTTCTCTTAACCGTCTATTCTTGATCTCATCTAATAATCGACCATCTGGCATTGGCAATTTGTGATCCTTAAGAGATATGGCGGCAACATTAAAAAGTTGTTCAAGCTCATATAAAACATAATTTTTTAGTTCATCATCAGACAACCGAAGATTTGGCATGCCCTAAGAAGATCTAACACGAATGAGAATGCCGTCATGCATTGAATGCTAGAAGAGAGAGAATAAAGCCAAAGGATCAGAAACTTGATAGAATAGGATTATACTGACAAAAGATTGTCTAATTTGTGGGGATGTAGCAGTCAAAATGGCTTCGCAAAAAGCATCAGCTCATTCCTTGTCATCTCCAAGCATGCCTAAAGCCTTGCAAGCAAGTTGAAATGATGGATAAACAACCCCAGAAACTTTTCTCAAGTCCTCAAAACTTGATGCCCCTTTAACATGGTTTAAAAGCATTCTAAGAAAGTAAAGTTCTACAGCAGCAGGATGGATATACGTCATGCGGCCTAAATTAAAACCTTTTTTTTTTCCTGCTAGTCCATTTTCTCTGATTTGCATCCTAGACATATTTATTTGGAAACTGTGAATAATAAAGATCATATGCAGATGGATCATTAATATTCATTTGAAACCATTCAGTGAGCATTGTCCAATCAAACCCAGGTCTTCTAAGAGCTGATGGCAAAGGTTGAAACTCAACAGTGCAAACATCTAAAAAAGAAAGACGTCAAATAAATTTTTTAAAAAAATAATAATAATTTTTTTAGGATAAAGAAGAGTGCGAGGTGTTTTAAAACATGCACCAGCTAATAAAAGGTTTTTTTTTTTTTTTAATGGAGGTGTCCAGGCCAGCTAGTGTTCACCTCGACTAATTTCACAGGCCCTAAAGTTAATGACCATGTAAGCCTTCAGTGGCCCTGAGATTTGTGGGACTCGAACTGGTGACCTCTAAAAAGCAAACTCAGAGTCTAACCAGTTGAACTATACCCCTCAAGGTTACCAAAAGGTTTTTTTTTATTACTAACGTAGGTGTCCGAGCCAGTTTGCACGCACCTTGATTAATCTCATGGGTCCTAAAGTTAACGACCATATAAGCCTCCAGTGGCCCTGAGGTTTGTGGGACTTAAACTGATGATCTCTAAAAAATAAACTCAAACCTGACCAGTTGAGTTACAACCCCCAATATTTATCAAGAGGCTTTCTTGATTTAATGAATGATAGCATATCAACAAGTTTGGCTCGATAAGCTGTAACAATATCAAGCTTGTCTTCAGTCTTATAAGACGTATGCTTTTTAAGCTCTATTTGAATTTCAGGCAAATTGACATTGCAAGTGAATCTGATAAAAAGATATGAATTACCATAATGTCTGCAAATCGCCATGGCATCATGATAGTTATTGATCATGCATCTAGGGCCTCCAATTAAAGAAGAGCACTCAACATCCCTTTTAAGAACAGATTCATACATGCCTTGATATGTGTCTGTTCTAGGATCATTTTGATTTGCCCTAATATAATCAAGTCGATCCTCCTCAAAATTAACAAATGCATCAATTAGAGATTGTTAAGAGTTTGTTCTGCAAGTGGGATATTGCAATGAAACTCATCCTCTCCAAAAGGAAACAAAAGCGGGTATTGCAAGGCCATAAATATTTCAGGATGCAACTTAGATGTTCTTTGTAAGCAGCCGGAGCAGCTCTCAATGATTATATCATGCTCTGAAGAAAATACACCAATATCCTCCACAACTAAGCCACCAATATCACTTGATACAGGATCATCATATTTTCTAGAGTCATTATCTCGTGGACCAATTAATCGAAGTTTATAATTACGGACAATTCCTCTATGAACCCTTTCATTTGCTGACCGAAAGAGTTTTGTTAGTTCATTTGTGTTGTTAAGCTTATCTATAAGCCCATGGATGATATTTTCATCCAGAGACGTGAAGACAGAGTCATTGGTAAAAGGAGCCAATCGATTGCTAACTTCATTATCTGTATCTCAACTATAGAGCTGAGCAGACTTAGGTTGTTCTCCATAAGACGGTATAAGAGAACCCATAAGATGATGACAATGACTGTTAATCTTGAACACATATGGCCCTGGGACCTCATTAACAGAGTGGTCAATGGTGACACCCATGGAAGTGAAAGAAAACATAATTCAGGAAGTTTGGCGGCAGGTTTTGATTTGCTCCGATGACATAGCATGGTTGTAGTCCTTGTTTCCGTGCAGTCATTGGAACACAATTTTAAATCACCTCTTAGTAACAAAACAAATAAGAAATGAGACTTTTTCTTTAAAGGAAATGTAACATTTTAAATTGCAGAAAAAGCCGTAGTTTTTTTTTTAAAAAAAAAAAAAAGTAAACTAAACTAAGAGCTGGAGATGAAATTTAAAAAAAAAAAAACAAAAATTCCTCCATGGATAACCTTAACTGATCGTGAGGAGAAGATGAGGAACCAAAGGTTTGATTGGAAAGTGTTATAAAAGCAAACTAAGGGAGTTCTTTTGTCGATTGACATGTGAAAATAAATAAATCAATTAAAAGTTATATGTTGTCAAATCTCAAGTTTTCTCGAATAAAAAAACTATAAAAAACCTTTGACATTCAAAATTGTGAAACAATATCTAGGAAATAGTTATCAAACTCATTTCGGGATTGACCCGGTTAAGAAATCAAGTTTCAAGTTTTATGGGTTAACCTGGGTTAACTTGGGTCAACCCAAATCAACCCGGAAAAATTTTAAAAAAATATTTAAAATTTTAATATTTCATATGAAAAAATTAAAAAAAAATCCATATGAATATAGGGTATATATGTTGTAAATAATGAAATTTAAAAGAATATTTTAAAAAGTTTTTTATCTCACATTGAAAAAATATTATGTTATGCTTTTAAGTATTTAAACCAAAAAGTTTTTTTTATCTCACGTTGAAAAAATATAATCTTTTTCTTGTGAATATAGAGTATATATACGAAATGACTTTAAATCCTACATTGAAAAAATAACTTTTTTTCTTGGGAACATAGAGTATATATACTAATGGGTTTCAAATCCCACATTGAAAAAACATAATTTTTTTCTTGTAAACATAAAGTATATATACTAAAGGGTTTCAAATCCCACAATAAAAAGATATTTTTAAGTTGAAGTATATAAATCAAAAAGTTTTTTATCCCACATTGATAAAACATAACTTTTTTCTTGTGAACATAGAGTATATATACGAACGGGTTTCAAATCCCACATTGAAAAAATAATTTTTTTCTTGGGAACATAGAATATATATATTAAAGGATTTCAAATCCCACATTAAAAAAACATAACTTTTTTCTTGTGAACATAGAGTATATATACGAAAGAGTTTCAAATCCCACATTGAAAAAATAACTTTTTTCTTGGAAACATAAAGTATATATACTAAAGAGTTTCAAATCCCACATTAAAAAAATAAAATACTTTCTAATATTTATATAGTAAACTTTAAAAAGTGTTAATAACCAACAAAAAAATATGAAAAGGAAGGGGTATAACCACATTTGAAAAAAAAAAAAAAACATCAGTTTGTCCGGGGCTATCAGGTTTGGTCGGGTTATTGCACTGGCCGGTCTTTTGATAAATCCGGATCGGTCCAGCCACCAGGTTGATCGGGTTCCGGGTTATCCCGCCGACCCGATTCGGGTTTAATAATTATGATATAGGAGTAGAAGACTGCACATTTATAATAATAATAAAAAATGTATTGAGTAAATCATTTGCTAATTAACATAGATTAAAAAAAATTAGAAAATCGAGATGTACTAATTGTGAGGCGTTTTTTAAAAACATTAAAACAAGAAAAACATTAAATGAGTACCTTCTAATAGTTTTTTCTGATAGCCATAGAAGCGGGAGTTCCATCATATCTTTCTCAAAAATCCATGTCAATCTCAAGAACGATTCTCAATGAACATATAATATTCCATAATACTGATTTTTTTATGATAATATCATCTTGTAATATTCCAATGTATAAAATCTAACAGTTTGCAGTAGTTGATTTCAAGAATATGAGTGAAGATAAATTAATGCTGCATAGCAGTGTCACAATATCTAATTAAAAAAAATGCATCTCAATGAAAAAAATATTAAAAAAAAAACTGCATCTTAGGATTAAATAAGAAAGAAAACATAAATGACATAAATTATGGTGTGAAACAATAAGAATTAATAATGAGACAAAAACTTACATGGTTGTTAATATGATGGTCACTAGTAGGTGGTCCAGTGGTAAGAGTTTGGGACTAAGAGGTTTGCTCCTCGTGTGGTTTCAGGTTCGAGTCATGTGGTTGCTAATATAATGATCAATGGAGGCTTACATGGTCGTTAACTTCAGGGCCCGTGGGATTAGTTGAGATGCACGTAACCTGCCCGGATACCCACGTTAATTAAAAAAAAATAAGACAAAGACTTTGAGCCTAACATCATGATACAAATGAGAAAAAATAACCAACACAACAAATTCCCTTTTTTATATAAAAAGTGATAAGCATTTTTCAATGGGAAAAGTAGATACAAAAATTCCCAAAAAAAAATTTTTAAAAAAAAGCACAATAAACCAAGGAGAAAAATGGACAACTTAAATGGTGTGGAAACACCAAGAATCAACGATGAGCCAACTACTTA
>Ga0307510_10001076_pt1 | contig 29097 bp, 38 predicted proteins | sample 12_EM_MG_FD_207224 | JGI IMG/M metagenome (GOLD analysis project Ga0307510, IMG submission 207224) | Populus trichocarpa ectomycorrhiza microbial communities from riparian zone in the Pacific Northwest, United States - 12_EM | ecosystem: Host-associated > Plants > Roots > Unclassified | place... | reverse complement strand
GACGCAGTCAAAGGCATGCCCAGCGTCTTTGGCAACCTGCTGACGTTCATCACCGGGCCGCATGCATGCATTGGCTACCGCTTTTCTCTCGTCGAGTGAGTCCCTCCGTCGTTACCAACGCATTGGTGGTATACTCACGACGGACACTCTGGGGAATATCAGGATGAAAGCGATCTTATTTTCATTTGTTCGGTCATTTGACTTTGAGCTCGCTGTGCCTCCGACCGAGATCACTCGGAAGACGATGATTGTGGGACGACCCTTCTTGACGTCGGACCCCCAGAGTGGGCCACAACTGCCAATCATCATTCGGCCCGCGAAATCTGAATAAGATTGAAATGAAAGACCGTTCAGCCGCGGCGGTTTTGCGAACAACACTATCTCTATTGTAATCATAACCATTACTACGCTGGGTCAACATGTAAACCTATCCTGGATAAAGGCTAAACGTTTTCACTCTTGAGTACGGTCGTGATATCTCATTTGGTAGCTATGTAAAAGTCCACCCAGAATATATGGGAATCAGTGTAATTGATGGAAGAATATACAAGAAAGGCGAACAAGTGCAATGAGATCAGTCTTCGTAATCCTTTCTTCCAGGCCTGAACAGGGCCATGAGATCTTCTAGGCCGAGCTTTAGGTTCTTAATTCTGTCTCCGCTGAGTGCGGCCGTTGCGGGAGCACGCTTGCCGCTCTGCAGGGTGAGGATACGCTCCTCGATAGTGTTTCTCTATCGTTAGCTTGTATATGTTGACGTCGCGCGTTTGGCCCAAGCGATGGGCACTGTCGAAAGCTTGGTCTTCGAGCGCTGGATTCCACCACATGTCAACTAAGATCACGTTATTGCATGCCGTCAAGTTGAGACCTGCATCAGGAAACCCCTCCCGCTCTAGCGAGAGATAGCACTGTAGTAGTTTAGCAGTAGTCAGAATACGGACAATAAGATTTTGTTAAGCATGGCATACCCATCACTATCGATCACAAGCTGTCAATGCCACCAACTCCCACCGTTGTCAAGGTTGCACGCAAGATAAAATACTGTATAATAACCTATGCAAAAGTCAAGTAGCTATCTACATTGGAAAAAGTGTTGATATAGAAGGTATTGCAGAGGTCGAGTACCGTAAAACTATTCCATTCCTGGGGCATAACTGGTCCAAATTGTGGGATCAAATGGATGCTACAAATGATGGTCTTGGCCCTAATGATGCTAGCAGATCTGTGACCATTCTCTATAAGTCTAGATACCTTATACATGCCGTGTTTGGGGTCTGGTGTTGCTGGGATTGGAGTGAACCATTTGACATATGCAAGGTGCTTTGGGGGGTGGCCAAGCGCGTCCAAGTTGAACACCTCCGGAATGATGCTGTTTGGTAACTCAAAGACCACATGAACTTGCCCAATCTGATATCCTGAGAATGGGTTACTTGGGTCTGAACCTCAGTGTAAATAAAGTAAAGACTCACTTTGTTCACTGCCCTGAATGAGTACTGTGTCAAATCATGCTGGGATGATCTGCCCTTGTTTGTCCTTTTGTTCCAGCCAAACATAGACGGCATCTACTATCTCCCATTTTTGGGCATCATTAATAGCTATGAATTTCATATTGTGGTAGACATGGACTGTGCAGAAAGGAAGGAGGGTGTTTCCTGCATGTGTGTACAAGGCATGCACCCTAAGCCCAGGATTATTGACATCAGCAATGAAGTCGGCCAGGGCATCCTGAAACAGGGGGGCGTTGTACTTCCAGAAAATGTCGGGAAAAGGCACAGCCTTTCTGGAGGGAGTTTGAGGAATTTTGATGGATTGAGTGTGCACCGAAAGGGGTCCAATCAGGGTCCAAGTCCGAATGTTTTGCAAATGATTCTGCCTCCAATCAATGGAGGCAGAATGCTGTTGTACCTTCTTGCGATGCTCCAACCATGTGGTCATTTGAGCATACTTGTCTTTGTGATTTGTTGCATGGAAGGCATTCTTTGCCAGATTGATATGAAGTTGTTCTAACTGTTTGGTATTGTAATTATCTGTTGTACCAAACAGACAGATTGACAATGTGTAGTGGAGCATGCTGTGAAATTTAGGAATATTAAAGTTTTTCTGGATGCCAAGATCAACAAAGATGGCTTTGTTGTTGTGAAATGCTGCAAGATAGCCCTCCAGCTGAGAAAGAGTTTCACTTGTATGAGACCAGAATTGAGCCAGAAAGAGAAAGTCCAGGAGCACACATGCTGCCCTGACCATGTGTGATGAATCCCGGCCTCCAGAGACAGGAAGATTGATGATTAGCCCCAGGAGAACTCTGCAAATCTTCTTGTGCTCTTGACCTGTGACGCGGGACAGTATCGAGATCCCCTTTGGAAAAAGTCAGATATTGTGATTGGGCGGAATTGACTTGCATCACACATTGATTGCTGAAGACCCAAAGATGTCAGTTAACCAACCAATCAGGTGCTTTATCACACCCTGAAGCATTTGATGGAGAATATCTGGTGTGATTGAAATGAAGATGTTGGCAAGTGGGAAAGTTGCCCAGAAGGGATGGACAATGGGCTTCAGTCTGGCTTTGCAGCAAGTCTGATGAAATCTGTGCATGTCCTGATCTGCCAAAAGATAGCTACCAATCACAGCTCTCTGTGTGCACAGCAGAAACAATTTGTATTTGCCAAGCTCATCAGGGGAAACAAGGCATTTAGGACACTGCCCATTGAATGTGCAGGTTACTAGCACCTGCTCAGGATAGTCGCCAACAAAGATGGCAAAAATGGGATGGCATCAGTGCCAGACACCATCCCTGCTTATCATCGTGATCCCAGTTTCACCAATGGAACTAATTGAGCCTAGTATGTTCTGCATGCAAGAGTGAAAAAGATTTGCAAGAGTGCGATGGTAACCAGCCTTGGTTGGCATGCCTTCCAACTTGGTCATCAGAATATACCTAATTAGTAACTGGGCATGGCGCGATGGTTTCTGACAGATATCCTTAGGAATATTGCCAATAGTAAGATATATTGGGTATGCCATCTTGTCTCTGAAAAGCATGAGTTGAGTCTTGTCAGAGGATACAATCACTGGTATGATTGTACCCCCTGGTTGGCATGCCTCTAAGTCTTTCTGAAATCAAACTTATCAGTACATAGATTTGTCTGGAAATGAATAACATACCTGGACTGACCACCACCAGTCACTTGTGTATAGTTCATTGTAGATGCAGGAAGTGCATGCAGGACTTGTGTAATGTTGCTTGGGCACAAATACCATCTCCTGTGCCCAGGCAGGATCACCATAGAGTGATCAGATACATTCCAGGACATCCCTTGAATAGAATTCAAGCTCCTCATCTCCAATATCCAGCAAATTGCATTGGAAACAAGGCCACCCAGGTAATTCAGTGTCGATCACATTATTGAGTTCATAGATGGAGCTATACGATAGGCCGAGTTTATCTACAATCTTGGTCCTCAAATTAGTACAAGTCAAAATTGAACATAGAGAAATGGTCGTACCTCTGGAATGGCTAGCAGTTCTGCTACTGCTGATGATGTTGAGCCATGCATTTTGGCCCAACATGCAAATAGCCAGTCACTTTGAGATGTAAATAGGGACCAGATTGCATCCCCATCTGCGCTATGCTGTGATTCGTACATGGAATTCCTGCGTCGCATGTCATTTATTGGGGCACCTGCACTTGCTGAAGGGAAGTGGTTGATGACCACAGTTGGCATCCCCTCTGTGTTTCCCACCCCCATGCCATTGGGCAGTTGTCCTGGTGCATCTGGCATGTCTGGTGACTCATCAATAGCAGGCTGATCAAGGGTTGTCATTGGAAAAAAATGGCCATGTGGTGCTAGTTCCTCAAAGGCATCAGTGTTGGCGATGTCGGCGGGGTCTGGGGATTTGACTGGGGTCCCATTGTGGTCTAGTTTGTCAACTAGAAATTTTTTGTAAGGTGGCAACATGGGCAGCATGTGTCATGGCAAACTCACCTTGTGTTGGTTCATTGTATTTGTTGCCCAGGGTGCCTTCACCCACAGCCTGAGATACCCATGTCAAGGATAGTGTCGGCGGTGGTCCCATATGAGGAAAGGTTGTTGAGAACAAGTGGCTTTGGAACATTGCAACAACACAGTGACATCGCAAATCTTGAGTTCTGCTGACATGTTGGGAGAGACCACAAGGGGTAAAATCCCTCTCACAACCAGGGCACCGCACTTGGGTGGGTAGCGTGGCATTCATGGTTGGGGTGAGGGTAACGAGAAAGGGGATGCTGAAATTGTGGTTAGAGTTAGAAGGGGGAAAAATTGTCTATGAACAAAATTGGTTAGCCAGTAGTGACATGAAGATAAAAAGGAACATGCCTCTCATACGAACCCCATTCCCATTCCTGTCTTTTCTTGCCATAAATCACACTTGTTTTACTCACTTACTTTGCTTCAACAATGCCACCTTGTGCATGCCATGTACAGCCAAGGGCTGCCACCAATTTAGCCAGGTGAGAACGATCTCCATTTCATAGTGATACATCGGCTCAGAGGTACTGAACTGAGGCAGTGCCAGCAGGGCAAATAACAATATGTCTACGACAAGTAATGGTCCTGAAAGTAAGTCAATCTGCCATCTGGGATGTCATTAGACATGTCTGACACACCATAAAGCTTGCAGTAAACATACCTTTGCCTCTACTCAAGCCAGTACCCCCCAAAATTCCACCATATCATCAACCTGCAATGGCCAACCCCAAGTGAAGAGAACACAGAATAATGGTGCATGCATTGAGGCCATAGGGAATCAAGCTGACGATACAAGGTCCAGTACAAGGTCCTCCTGTTCAGCCAGATGTGATGGATCAGAATTCACCAGCTCAGGCTCAGCAAGGGCAGCCTACCATTGGCAAGCATGTTGGCATGATGGGCAATGATATCGACTTGTTGAATTGGAGTTGTGTTGCCACCTTACCAATCACATTTGTTTACTGTCACCTGACTTCTTGTCATGAAAATTTTCAGCATTGTCTTTTTACCCTGGCCATGACAGCACCCTCCCCTCCACAACCATTCTTGACAATTATGCCCATACCTGCTTTGACATTGCCAGAGAAGCTGGCCAACTTCATGGATATGATGGCAATGATAGTGACCTAGAGACTGTAGATGATTGGTTTGACAAGCCGTCTAACGATGCCCCTCAGAATCCCCCCAAAATGTCCAACATGATGGCCCTTGAGGTATGTTCCCTTCTCTTTCAGCGACACTACACTCAAGAATATCTTAGATACCATCATGGCACAGGTCTACTGGATCAATTGCAAGCCTCCCTTGTGCGACACAGGCTAGCAATGATGCCACATCATCCATGTCTGGCACCTCTGCACCCGACGCTACCCCGAGGCACCAGGCCGACTATCAATGGTTATCAGATACTGACATTGTCTTCTTTCCAGGGACCAACAAAATCATGCTCACTACTCAGTCGCCATTGATGTGGTCTATCTTTCAAGATGCCTTTGAGCATCTTTGAGTGTCTCTACTCTTCATTCATGCTTTCCCGGACCTGGCTCTAACTCGTTCTATGATATCTGAAGCGCTTGGTGTTGCGACCCAGGCCCACTTGCTGAGGGTGGTGAATATTAGGCATCATCTTGAGTTGGATCTGGAATACCTGGCCAAGATGTGTCATCTGGTAGGTCCTGCTCTTATTACTCACTTTGAATATCCATTGACTGATGTGTTGTAGCTGCGTGGGCAGATTCCCCTTTTTTGAGGGGAGGTGAAGGAGTGTTGTGCTAATATGATACACCTTAGCCTCATCTTGCTTGGATTGGAGACCACCGTCGCAGCAGTGGTTGAGAGGCAGTTGGCTGACTATCGTTACACCTTCCCACTGACACAGGTAAGTTTTTACTTCTCAGCACTACACAACTCAAAGTTCTGTCAGGGTGACCCACTCAAAGCTGTTCCGTGGCACATGTGTCCCTACCACAATCCCTGGATCATTTTGGTTATCAAGGAGTTATATTTTGGTCCAGGAACTTCATCCTATGCCTATTGATTTGAAGAATACATTGGTTCTTCCTCTCTCTTTGATGCAACAGGCCTGCACTGAAATATTCATATAGTCACTTCCTGATGTTCATGGGTGTCAATGGGGTATTGAAGCAGGAGGTCCCGATACCGATGGTGGCCTTAGTGGCCATGGTGGTAAGTGCTGTCATATCAATGTAACCCTATTTTGACTGGCCTTCATAGCTCTATGCTGCCATTCACAAATGGCATTCAGGATGGCATCACCCATTGGATTTCTTGGCAAATTCATACCTCGATGTCTATCAGGGTCACATTGACACTTTCCACTATATTCAAGAGCATTGTATGGGTGCATTTCACCTCATGATGTCAGACATATATGCTCAGGCAAGGTGTGTGTTGAGTTTCATCAATTCACCAACATCACTAATATATTATTACATTTTTAGTACAGGGGAGGAGCACTGTAAACTTCAAAGGTACTGAAATTCAGTACCCTGAACGTCTGAATTAGTGAATCTAAGACATTTTATTTGTGAAAAATTTCAGCACTTTTTTACAACAAAAAGATACTGAAAATTAACAATGTATTTGACTTAAAATCAGCACTTTTTCTCCAAAGAAAAGATGCTGAAAATTGACAACAGTTTTTGCCTTAAAATCAGCACTTTTTCTCCTAAGAAAAGATGCTGAAAATTGACAACAGTTTTTGTCTTAAAATCATACAAACCAGACATGAAAATACTATGTATGCCCCATGAATTGTGTCAGAAAAAATCAGTTCTATTTGATGCTATGTGACTACATTATGATCTATGTTCTTTCCTGCCTCCAGGTTCCCCTTGACCTCACCAAACTGCCACATCCGCCGCACCCATTGCCCCCACACACTGTATCTGCCATGCCCACCACATCCACCACATCCACTGCATCTACTGTGTCCACCATGTCCGCTGCGTCCACTGCGCCCACCATGCCCACCGTGTCCACCGCATCTGCTGCACCCACTGCATCCGCTGCGCCCACCGCATCTGCTGCACCCACTGCATCTGCTACACCCACCGCGTCTGCTGCGCCCACCACGTCTGCTGTGCCCACCACATCCGCTGCACCCACCATGTCTGCTGTGCCCACCGCATCCACTGTGCCCACCATGTCTGCCACACCCACCACATCCACTGCACCCACCGCACCCGCTATGTCCGCCACATCCATCGCATTCGCCATGTCTGCCACATCCACCGTGCCCATGCACCCACTGCACCCACCATGTCCAGCACGTCCACTGCATCCACCATATCCACTGCCTTTCCCTTGACCCATGCCCAAACAGACTCCCCGAGGGAGTGTAAGTTGTGGACGATATGAGTGGACCCAGCAGCTAACATAGTGATACACGCACAGCTTGCTTCGTATTTGAGGTTGAGGACATCACCATCATCAGTTGCCTTGAGCGTGCACTTGTCGTCATCCCCTTTGGTGAGCGATCCGAGGTTAATGCCGAGGGGGATTGGATGGTCGCAACAGTAGAGGGCAAAACCATTGGCATGCAGTTTGACAGAGACAAGAGCGACGTGGGAGTTATCCATCGCTTGCAGGTTCTGCGGCATGTTGTGCTTCAAACTCAATGTCCCTATGTAAGTTCAAATGTGGAAGGATAATAAATAAAACCTTAGATATGTTCCGAAGTCCCAAGAATGTGCAAAGGAGTGGGTTTGAGGAGCGAAGAGCAAGCATGTCCACACATTGCCCACAAGCAATGGTCGCCATCACTCATGTGTCACCATAGATGTGCCGCCGTTGTTGCCTAAGATGCTGAGAAATGTCAACAGATTTAAGATCCCAGTTGATGAAGCAAATAGGAAAAAAAAAACTTGTGTTGTCTGGTATATGTATATGATATTTTACATGTGCATGCCCCATCACATTGCCATGGATGAGCTGCTGCTGCTACCATCTAGACACGTTTGTTGCCCAGAAAATCATGCTCGTTGCCCGCCAAAGCGACCTGCTACAGCACATAGTCAGTAAATACTCCAAGAAAAGTGAGAGAAAAAACCCTACCATACTCTCCAGCCATTGCACCACAAGGCCAAGGAGAAGTACCTGCACTGAAGCAAAGGCGACCTCCAGTATCGCGTTTTGAAGGCGGGGGAAGTCACTGTTGTCGAGGGCAATGCACATCTGTCTGCAAAGAAGGAGAAAGTTGCATTTGCTCTAAAGAATATCAGCAGCATAAAATGAAAATGAAAATGAAACTCACCTAGCAGCTCAATCGACTGCAAGCACATGGGCCAAATCCACTCCATCTACTGTGACTCCGCCGACGATAGCACGTGCGCACGGATTATTGAAGTGGGAAACAATGTGTCGGCCATGATGGATGATGAAGGCGGCGCCAGGAACAAAGAAGAAGAAAAACAAGGGAAAGAAAGCAGGCATGGTTAGATATAAGAAGGTGGGGGGATCGTTCGAAATGTAGGCGCACAAGCACTTGATGTACCGGATGATGTGCACAGCATACCAAACAATGCACGACACAATGTGTACCAATGCAGACAAACACAATGCAACCCTCAAAGCAAGTGCATTCATGCAAAGCTCACTTGCTTGGTCGTGTCGTCACAGGTTAGTCTGTCTTGTCAAATACTGCATGTGCCAGCAGGCCACTGCGGTCGACCAACCCCCATTTCCCCCAGTCTTCAACACGACTGACAACGCACTGGATGGTGTTGATGTCAACAGGGTCTAAGCCCCCAGTTTGCAAGTAAAACAGAATCAGCAGTATCCCATGGGCGTTGGGAAAATTAGCATGAACTTGCTGAACAACTGCAAGACAAATTTTTTCAGGCTTCTTTGTTTTAAGTTCCTTGCTTTTGGGAATTGGGATGACAACAATGCAAAGAAGTTGCCTGAAGAATGTTTGTAGCTTGAGATCTTCGGGAAGGTTTCGACAGCGCATGTTTCGATCAATGAGCTGTTCATACTATTGGGCAAGAGATAGAATTAGATTATTTCCTAACAAAATTAGATCACACACATGGATGAAAGACACATCTCAGCCATCCATGCACTTGGGAACAATATCATGCACATGCATGATGTCTCCACCTTCAAGGCAATGTAGTTTTCCCCACTGCTCAACATCCTCTGGAATAAATTTCCTGACAACCTTTGGCAAGGCATGAAACCAAGTTGCCAAGCCGTTCGTGATGACTTTGCAAATGGCCTTATTAAGGGGAGCCACTCGCTTCGGAGCCATGAGTTCGTACTGTGGATCTGCAACGAATGGTCTTTAGGATATGTTAAAGGTACTAAGACACGACTTACAACCCCTAAGACTCTTTGTTTGTGAAGAGGGGAACTTGGGAGGCTTTCCGAGCTGCTCATCAGTAAGGTTGTATAAAATTTTTACCTGTCAGAGCTGCGACAGATCAGCAAGGTGTTGGTCCATGCTCACGTATGGATTTCATTGACTCTGGATGCTGCGTTGAAAGTACCCGCATTGCCTCTCGATGGGGAAAGCCTATGTTGTCCAACATGGTCCCATCCATCTTATTTGGTTGGGAATGTGGAGGAGGGCGTGTATTGTAAGCAGGCATGCTGGGAGGCGTTCAGGGTCGTGCTGGTAGTAGAGGCTGGATGTGCAGATCAAGTCAGCCTTCAAATTTTTGGAAACGAAACAGGGGAATGCACCACTTGTAATCTACCACCCATTGATGGATTCCCAACTCAATTTTGTTGATCTCCTTGTCGCTGATCTGAAACTGGAGACATAGATTAAGGATTCTAACAAGGGAGCAGAAATGTTTGTAATAGCGCTCTTCAGGGAAGCGACCTCAAAGCACAGTGGGAGCGATGAACAGAGACCACACAGACCACATTGAAGATGTGAAATATGAACCATCTTTTGCTGGGTCGGGAATAGATGTACCAAACAATGAAGGTATCATTTTTGAAGCTTCTGTGGAGGTAGAACCAATGACCTGCCAAATATGGGGATCCAGGACATACAGCTGACCCTTGTCCATTCCCTTGAAGCAACCAGACCAGAAGAGGACAAGATTTGGGATGAGGTTTTCCCAGACCAGATGTATGAAGTCATATGGAAATGACTGGGGAAATCTCAGGGAACCAAGAGTACTGAGAAGTGGGACTCCTTTGATGCCAGACGCCTTTGCAAGTTCCTCTCACTGTTTTTCCATGCACATGGACTCCACTGCTTCAGCCTGCACCATAAAGCCATTGTGCTCTTGCAGCGGTAACCTCTCTGGGTGATAGTCGATAACATCAGTTGGCATAGGGTGATTGCAGCGGGACAGTAGCATATAGAGCGTCCGTCTTGTTTCGCAAGTCCGGGATGCGAATACCTTGGATCCCACACATTCAGCAGGGATGCAAGGCATTGTGCCCCTTCATGTGCATAAGCATGGAAACGGCAGGAATGTCACCAAAGGCAGTGATAAGATAAGCATGGAGGGCAAAGACACTGCAAGAGAGGGCATCATATGCAGACACACTGGTTGAAAGCTTGAGGAGTTCTTGCATAAGAGGATAGATGAACAAGTCTGCATCATGTGGCTTCTTTGGACCAGGTATGATCCCAATACAAAGGATGTTGTCCTTCTGGAAGTGTTTGTCTGGAGGGAGATTATAATTGAAGACAAGGAGGATCCATGCAGTATGCTTCCACTTTTTGAAGGGAGTGAAGCAGTCAGTGGCGAAGCCGAGTGTGATGTCATGTCATCCGAGAAGTAATGGTGGGCCAGACGTTGGTCTCCAACAACAACATGCTTACCAAGAAGTGCGTGATAATGAAGACCATCAAAAATATCCGTTGTCATTCCAGGTATGCAGGTCTTTGCATGTTCATCAGCACGGTACTGAAGACAAGTGGCATAGGTGCGATTTGACATCAACACACGGAGACAAGGGATGAGGGGCATGTACAAGAATATTCGCCTTGCTCAGCCAGACTTGTTCAGATGTGATATTCCACACTTCGGGCATTCGTCAAGGTCGGTGTACAGACCAACATAGCATATACATGAATTGATGCAACATGCAAATTGCACTGGCCTGAAGTGCAAGAGAGACTGAACATGGGATCACATGTTGGCAAGACTCTCCATGGTTCCATTGGAAAAGCTATACAGAATTTCATCAAAAACTGAGGCGGTTAGATTGTTTCTGGTCTTCATCGTGAATTTATGCAGGATATCCAGATCATGGTCCAAGATAGAAGACTTGGCTAAAAGCCAAATATGCCAGTGAGTTACAGAGTATGCAATAAAGAATGCTTAGACTTACCAAGTTCCTTGGCCTCTGCAATGAAGTCTTGAGCCAAAATATCCCAATGCAAGACAATGTCCCCATGGGGGTCCTCTTCCTCCTCCATGTCAATATCCTCTCCATTCCACAAGTTGCCAGTTCCAGGACCAGCAGCCTCAGTTACATCCCCCCCAAGAGCATCTTCAGAATCCTTGTTATTGCTTTCATTGGTAGCTTGATGTGTCCAAGCATGAAGATTTAGAAGGATGTCATTGACAATGTGACCTGATGGTATAGTACATGCGTACCCTGGCAATTGAAGTAGATTTGAAGCCTCTGGTAGATCAAGAAATGGCAGGGATGGATCAAACTTGAATGAGGGCACATGGAATTGGAGATGACCACTAGAGGAAGAGCTGGCACCTGCCTGAAAATGGCCAGTGCGATGCCGCTTGTGAGGTGGAGGGGATCCAGATTTATGCTGCATCATAGAGGACTGAACGTGACGCCAAATTGTCCATTGGGTCAGTAGACGATTGCATCCGCAAACGCACTGGAATTTCTTTGGCTTTCACCTCAGGGTTTTTTGTGACGTTGGCATTGACAGGACAATCTAAGATTTAGAGCAGGCTGAGATGAAGTCAGACTATGTGGATATCCAGTTGGTGCAGAATGTGCAAAACTTACACAAAAAAAAAACCCACAAACACAAGAGGGTTGTAAAGCACTTGAAATCGACAAAGACAATCACCAGGGGAAGTGTGGCGGCTCCTAGCCAGCCATGGGTTGTGCTTGTAGGTGCACAACACCTTTGTGCGCTCTAGCAGTGTGTCACGGACTGCCCTGCTTACCTAATTCTCACCTTCCTATTTTCGCTTCTCGTTCTGTTCTCATCCGTGACTCTGGGCCGCTTTGCCCATCGCTTACGTACTTATCTATGGACTGATCTCACGTTTTCCAGAGACTTCCATACATTTCCATATGCTTCCAGTCTCGCTCCCTCATCTTCGATGACCTTCCTCTACTTTCTGGTAGTTTCTCTCGCTCGCGTATATAAACTGTACTTCGTAGCATAGAATGACTTCCCTAAGCTCGTTCTATTCGTGCAATCAGACTTTGATAGTCTCTTCTCACTATTGAACGCGTGCGGCTTCCATCAAACGAACTCTTCCTGCATTAGTCAGCTTTGCTGCTAATTGCCCTTGACTCTATACGTCTCAAGATCACATGCTAGTGTCTCGCTCGATTCCAAGTCACGCTGACTTGTGTAATCTTCTCTCGTCATCACTCCTGTCACGTGACGCTTCACGTGACTGATTTCCCCTTTGGGAACGATCCCTCTTCGAAATCCAACTTCATAATCTCACCCAAGATCCCCGAACCCCGAGATCCCCGAACTCCATCTGACACGGTGGTCTGACCGTGACATTAGAACAAGCTTCCCTTCCGCGATGACTTCGACTCCCTCTGGATCGAAGGAGAAACAGAAAACCCCCGAAGGACTGGGCATTCCCACCGACTGGTGCATACGCGCAATAGATCAACCAACAGAAGAGTCATTAGCAGTATTGGACCTTCCATTCGAAACAAAACCTGAAACAAAGGATACTGTCCCATCCGAGTTCTCCGAACGAGTCCGTCACCTCATCGGAGGACAAGATATCGTTGTTCGCATAGATGGAAAAGAGGTTACCAAAAAGGCACCTTTTACCACTTACTATGCTTGCTTCAAAGGAGCTCTTCTCGCCCTGTCTAACGTCTATGGAGTCTGGTTCGAAGTTCGACTTCGAGCAGGGAATACATACGAATGCTTTCGATTGGCACAACCAAGTCTCCAGTTGAAAGACTGCCCCATGAAAGGAATTAACTACGCTCGATTGAAACTCACCAGCCTCCCCATCACTAGAGCCCCTTCAAGGGCCACATCTCCGGTTCGGTTGGCCCCACTAAATACAACCATGGTTACGCCACACGACGGAGATGTTTTCCACGAAACTAATCCGGATGACAGAGAAGCACCGGCCAGTGACACCAGTCAATCCTCCTCACCCAATCCTGGAGATCAACCTGAGCGAAAGTCTTTCGCTGGGTTCGGTTCTTGGAGGATGCGCTCTTCCCAAACAGCAAGACAACCGTCCAGACCCCCCCCAAGACACCCTCAAGGAACGGGAGACGACCCATTTGGTCTCGACGACCTCTTCGATGAACCCGAAAGAACAAACAACAAAGGACGTCGTTTGGAAGGAATTCACCCTGACAAATTCGAAGGAGATCAATCCAAAACCAGACGATTCCTGAATCAGTTCAATCGATTCATGCTGATGAATCGCAAAGCAGATATTGCCAAAGATCCTATTTCCAAATGCATTTACTTTATGTCGCTTTTGGACGGCGAAAAAGTCAATGGTTGGGTGGACATGGCCTTTAACTGGCTTGAGGAAATCGAGAACAACCCAAGCCTTATCGATCGATTCTCTAACCCCTGGAAAATGATGGAAGAGAAATTCAAAATATCTTTCACCGACTATGCAGAAAGGGAACGCGCCCAAGACCAACTTGGAAAATTGAGAATGACTGGCGATAACCTCGACGAGTACCTAGCCTCATTTGAAACCCTCGGAAATCGTGCGGAACTCAACCCCGATGATCCTTCAAATCTGCGTACGTTCGCTCAAGGACTTCCCCGTCAATTAGCCGACGCCTGTCTTGCCATGGAAAATCCCGACACCTACGAATAATGGAAAGCAGCAGCTCAACGACAACAGGTAATTTACCTGAAGAAAAAGGCGTTACACTCTGAGTATGGGACTCGCAACCCCGCTTGAAACGCTGGCCAAAATCCCCAACAGAAACAAAATACTGGTTGGGTTTGGTGTCACCCTGGAGGGAATCCTAACTCTAATAACCAAAACTGGCGTGGACAAGGAAACCGGGCACAACCTCCTTGTCCTCGCCTTCCCCCCTGGAACGACAACGCCATGGACCTCTTGGTGATCCGTAAGGCCACTACTGACAAAGAAAAAGAGGAATATCGACGCACAGGACGATGCTTCCAATGCGGGAAGCAAGGTCATCTTGCATGTGACTGTCCCAGTAAACCCGCTCAGGCTCGCACTGTCCAAATAGAAGACAGTCAGTCGACTACGTCCAGCGACAATTCCTCCTTCGTCACAACTCCCTCTCTCGCTGCACGAGTAGCCCGTTTGACTGAAGAAGATCAAGGAGCGTTCATGGATGAAATGCGCTCCTTGGGAGAAGATATGGATTTTCTTGGCGCCTGAGTACTACGGCTCTTACTCAGGTGGTTCTGAATAGTTCTGGTTCTATGTACATAGCTCAAAATCATGCAATTCAAGTTCCCTTTCAGCTACAAACCAAAACGAAACGAGTCGATCAAAAAGCACTGCTTGACTGTGGTGCTACAGAATGCTTCATTCATCCACAAGCGGTGGAACGTCTTAAACTCCCAACAAGGAAACTAGTCAAACCTAGGAAAGTACAAAACGTTGATGGTACTCCCAATAAATCTGGAGAAATCCTAGCGGCGGTGGACCTACTCGTCAATAACAATGGACAAAAGGCTTCCCATGCGTTCTTCGTCGCAAATATTGGACGAGACGACTTCATCTTAGGCTATCCCTTCTTCGAAGCTTCCAACCCTAACGTAGACTGGAGCGGTGGCCGCATTAAAGGTTTCACTACGATTTCCTCCTCAAGTGCCAACAGTTGGCGACCTTCTCCGAAAGGGACCAAACAACAAGAAACGACCCCAGCCTGGGTACGATGCATCCCAGGATGGGAAGAAGGCGACGAAGTCTGGCTTCAAACTCGTGTCGCCAAAACAACGGTAGCGCAACAACTTGCGGAAGCAGCTACAGACAAAAAGAAACGAACCTGGCAGGAACTGGTTCCAGAATGATATCATTGTCATGGTAAGGTCTTCTCTGAAAAGGCTTCCGAACGCTTTCCGGATCGCCGCCCTTGGGACCACGCCATCGAACTAAAAGACGACGCACCCACCTCTATAAACTGTCGAGTTTACCCATTATCTCCTAAAGAGAAGGAAGAACAACAAGAGTTCCTCTCTCAAAATCTTCGTCTCCAGCGGATTCGCCGCTCGAAGTCTCCCTACGCCAGTGGCTTCTTTCTGATTTGCAAGAAAGATGGCAAATTCCGCCCAGTACAGGACTATCGGAATTTGAACAAGTGGACCATTCCCAATAAATATCCACTTCCACTGATCTCCGAATTAATCTACGACCTCGCGGAGAAACGCCTTTTCTCAAAGTTTGACATTCGTTGGGGATACAATAATATTCGTATCAAAGAAGGTGATGAGTACAAGGCCGCCTTCAAAACTAGCGAGGGCCTCTTTGAACTGACAGTAATGTTCTTTGGCCTAACCAACTCTCCCGCTACCTTTCAAACAATGATGGACGACATCTTCCAAGAAGAAGTTGCACAAGGATGGCTTCGCATTTATATGGACGATATGATTATCGCCACAGAAGATGACGAAGTTCTCCATGAACTCCGCGTCAATCACATTCTCGATAAGCTTGAACAGTTTGATCTCTTTCTCAAGCCCGAGAAATGCAAATTTCACCAATGCGAAGTCGAGTACCTTGGGGTACTCATAGGCAACAGCTCTGTCAAAATGGACCCCGTTAAAGTCCAAGGAATCTCCGAATGGCCTACCCCATTGACGGTTAAAGATGTGCGGAGTTTTTTAGGTTTTTGCAACTTCTACAGAGCGTTCATTAAAAACTTCTCTGATATCGGGCGCCCTCTCAACGACCTCACTCGCAAAAATGAACAATTCATTTGGTCGAAGGAACGTGATGAGGCTTTCCTCCGTCTCAAAGAAGTTTGTAGTAGTTATCCAGTTCTCCGCACACCCAACTGGTCCAAGCAATTTGTCATGGAAACGGACGCATCTGGCTATGCCCTTGGTGTGGTCATTGCTCAGGAGTTTGAGGACGGCATTCATCCTATTGCTTTCCACTCCAGGAGTCTCTTACCAGCAGAAAAGAACTACGACGCTCACAACAAGGAACTTGCTGCAGTCATCTTTGGGTTCAAATGTGGTCACCCTCTTTTCTTAGGCGCCACGCATGCGATTCGCGTTCGCACTGACCACAAAAATCTTCAGTATTTCCGCGACCCTCGGAAAATCACGGGCCGCCAAGCCCGGTGGATCGAATTCTTACAGGACTTCGACTACACTCTTGAGCACATCCCCGGATCAACAAACACCGTGGCTGATTTGTTGTCGTGAAGAAAAGACCTTAACAAGGGGGTGGATTCCAACGAGCCTCGCATCCTACTCCCTGACCACCTCTTCGCTCCGACAAATCCTGTCAAGGTACACAAGATTTTTCTCGAAGACGATCTCGAACTATGACGCGACATCCTGCAAACCCTCCACAACTCTCCGGCGGCCGGTCATCCGGGTATCTCGAACACTTGGGAACTGGTCTGCGAACAATACGAAGGCCCCAGACTACGAGAATTTGTGGAACAATACATAAAGGGATGCGCACGCTGTCAAGAATCTAAGACCAACATGCATCGATCAAAAGCGCCCTTACAATGTTTTGATACACCAGTCGAAGAAGGCCCGTTTCAATACGTATCGATGGATCTAATCACGGACCTTCCCAAATTACAAGGCTTCGACTCCATCCTCACGATTGTCGATCAAGGGTGTTCCAAAGCAGCTAAATTCATCCCATGCACTAAAACCATTGATAGAACAGGGGTTGCACTTGAGTATCTGAAACACCTTGTGCCCTGGTTTGGACTTCCCAAACGGATCATCTCGGACCGTGACCCCCGGTTTACCTCTGCATTTGCAAAAGAAATGTGCAAAGCCTTAGGAATCCAACAAAATCTGTCTACTGCCTTTCATCCTTGTACAGATGGACAGACAGAACGCATGAATGCTTGGATTGAGCAATATTTGCGACCGTGGACCTCAGGGAAACCTTCAGCCTGGAGTCAACTCCTTCCCATCGCAGAATTTGCACATAATTCTTGGAAGCACAATGTAGCGCGCAAATCCCCTCACGAACTTCTGATTGGAATCAAACCACAGGTGATTCTGAAACATCTAGAAGGTCCTGTGCCTGCTGCGGAAACACGCCTACGCCTTTTGGATGAATCTAGACAGTTGGCCCAGAAGCTTTTGCAAAATGTACAAAGCCGTAAAGATAACAAAAAGCTGACAGAGATTAAAGAAGGTGACCAAGTCTGGCTAGAGGGTCGTAATCTCTCTATCGCCGGCAATCGCAAACTTTCCCCAAAGCGATACGGTCCCTTCATGGTCTCACAAAAGATAAGCCCTGTTGCAATGCGGCTCGATCTTCCAAAATCGATGAAAATTCACAATGTGTTTCATACGGATCTTCTCCTTCCATATAAGGAGACGGAACAATATGGCACGCCCTTTACACGCCCCCCTCCGATCATTGATAGTGAAGAAGAGTACGAGATCGAGAACATTCTAGAAGCGCGATGTTTTGGCAAGAAACGTAAACTCCAGTACCTCGTGCACTGGAAAGGGTATCCTCATTCTGATAACCAATGGGTTGATCACAAAGACCTCAACGCCCCAGATTCATTGGCTGACTTCTACCTAACTAACTCCGCTTCGGCTGGATGACCAACAGTATAAAGACACCCTCACTAACTCTCAAATTACTTCATTCCCCATCGTCTTTTCCAAACTGGCCTCTCCATTCGACATCTTCTACGGATACAACGAACGCTTCCAACAGAATCTATTCAGCCTTTGTCGAACCAGCCCGACCTTCACCAACAACCTTGCCCAAATCTTCCAAAATCAGTTCGAAGACATGTCCAACGCCAACTCTGCAATTTTCATACCATCCCGTTCTCCATCTCCGACCCACAGCCGTGCAGGCAGCACCCCTTACGTTGTCACCTCTCCCCCTCCGGATAGTCCTACAGACTCCGAAGCAGCTTGGCCCCATCAAATGATGCTAGAGCATGTCTCTACCATACTTGGGGTCGACATCAAGGAGGTTCGCCAACACTTCCCGACCAATCGCTCTCTCCTGCCCATCGATGTTCCCCCCCCTCGTCCCTTGACCCCCATATTTGTCCCACCTGCTCCTTCTCCACCCTTCCTCCCGGGATCTCCACCCGGACCGTACCCAGGATCTGAATTAGCTGAGTACAACGATCCGGACTTTCCCTCCGAACCACCGTCTGCCTCCCTGTCCCCCTCAGCTAGTTCGTCTGAGGAATTCCACCGCCTTTCACCTCACATCCCTCTCACCGACATAACGCCTATTCGTCAGGTGTCTCATCCCCTAGGAGATACAACGGACTATGAGGAACTAGCGATGGTGCTCTATCGACAGGTCTCAGATCAAGACGCAACAATCAAGGAGTTGATGGAGAATAAGGAGAACCAAGTGCCATCCCCCACTGACCCTCAGCCCAGCACTCATCCCGGTCCTGGCTGGCAGGACAACTTCGACGCCACGGGAACTCGCCACCTCTTTGTCATCCCGCTGGGTGACGAAGATGTTGTCGCCCCGTTCATCCGCTATGACCTCCGCAACCCTTTCCCCAAACTCCTCGCCACGAATGGGCGCAACTGCACTGTCCATTCTCGTCCCCTCCATGCTGCCCCCCAGTCATCTCGCGTCTCTCCACTGTCGCCACGCAACGAATTGTTCTTTCACCCAGACCTCGAGCTGACAAGGGGCGTCGACTGGGCCGTTCTTTACGAGGATGACCCCACACTGGCCGGTGAGGTGCAATACTTTCGCTCGCACAAGAAAGCTTGCGATCGTCTCGCCAAACGCATGGGACAGCTTCATGAGTCACTAGCGATAGAGAGACAGGCCCTCTATCGGAGTTCGGGCCGGCTTACCCAAGCCAACGCCCTTGGACGCCTCCAGCGTCACATCGACTCATCCCTTCACATTGCCCCCTCCTTTTCCACTGCACGGGTCAAGAAGATCTGCACCTCCATCCGCAACCGCGTTACCAAAGAGCGTACTCACCACCCTAAGGAGTGTATGTGGTGCGGCAAGGTCGGTCACAACATTAACGACTGTTTCTGCATTGGCCTCTGTCGCCACTGCTCCAGACGCGGCCATACAGGAGTTGACTGTAAGGACCCTCATGCTATGTGCCTCGAATATGGGGATTGTAAGGTTTACCCCACTCATCCTAACTTCGAACGTGGGTATTGCGCTGTGGTCGATGACTGTGTCGACGTCTAAAGGACGTTAACAAGGGGGTAATGTCACGGACTGCCCTGCTTATCTAATTCTCACCTTCCTATTTTCACTTCTCATTCCGTTCTCGTCCGTGACTCCAGGCCGCTTTGCCCATCGCTTACGTACTTATCTATGGACTGATCTTGCGTTTTCCAGAGACTTCCATACATTTCCATATGCTTCCAGTCTCGCTCCCTCATCTTCGATGACCTTCCTCTACTTTCCGGTAGTTTCTCTCGCTTGTGTATATAAACTGTACTTCGTAGCATAGAACGACTTCCCTAAGCTCGTTCTATTTGTGCAATCAGACTTTGATAGTCTCTTCTCACTATTGAATGCGTGCGGCTTCCATCAAACGAACTCTTCCTGCATTAGTCAGCTTTGCTGCTAATTGCCCTTGACTCTATACGTCTCAAGATCACGTGCTAGTGTCTCGCTCGATTCCAAGTCACGCTGACTTGTGTAATCTTCTCTCGTCATCACTCCTGTCACGTGACGCTTCACATGACTGATTTCCCCTTTGGGAACGATCCCTCTTCGAAATCCAACTTCGTAATCTCGCCCGAGATCCCCAAACCCCGAGATCCCCGAACTCGATCTGACACGGTGGTCTGACCGTGACACAGTGTCTGGCTTCTGCACGTATCCTGGTGAGGCAATAGGGCCTCCTGCAGTAGTCGGGCCAGTGCCCTGAGCTACCAGTCCTTGAGTCAGTCGGGTCTGGTGAGTCGTGTGTCTTCTGGTTGCGCGCGAGTAAGGTATGAGCGGCGCGTGCACGTGTTGGTACACAAGTATTTGGGCTAACGCCCTTAGTGTATCAACCTGGATGTCTTGTCTTGTAACGCAAGTGCTATAAGTTGGCTTCTACCCTTGATGGAGGTAGAGACACGAAGATAGATGGTTCACAAGTTGAAGAGGGAAGACGCAGGCAAGGGAGTTCGGGGTAACGATGATAGGATTGCAAGACTCAAGTCAAGCTTAAGGCTTGACTGTCCATAAGTACAGGTCTTATATACTACCTGGTACTAGTCAGTATGAGTCGTCGTATGACCTAGTCATAGTACAGTAAGCGATCAGTCATTTGTATAGTAAGCAGCCAAGGGAGTCAGTAAGAGTCGTATAGTACTCAGTCAGAAAGAGTCGTTGAGGCTGCACACAGGAGTCAGTCAGAGTCAGCGTGGCTACACAGACCACTAGTATCGTACACAGTCAGTTAGGCTAAATATGGTAAGCTGAGTCACATGTCAGAGAACAGTTACTGGGTCTGGCACCTGACTGGTCAGGTGCACGATAAGTCACATGGTATCACGTGACAGGTTATATGCTTGGTCACGTGAGAAGTCTAGGGTCAAGATCAAGTAATCAGTCACAGGGTCGTGGGAGTGGTCACGTGCTCCCCAGTCATGTGGCCCCAAGTCAGGTGCACAAGTCAGGTGATAGTTTAGGTAATCAGTCAGGTGATGAGGGCAGATTGGTAATGATAAGATGGAAAAATGGTGTTTGGACACTACAGGAAGTGTGGTGAGAGTGAGCGATACAGTGCCAGTACTTACTGTCATCTCAATTCAGATGGCTCATAACCCATGATCCGAAGAAATTGTATAGAAACTGGAATCCACGACAACATCAAGAATGTAAAGTAGTTCCGGGTAACTGATGATTATCATGTAAGGGTGAAGAGTTGACATTGGTTCAGCGTGAAACGGCAGCGGCACTATGGATCACATAACTTATTGCATGCTTCATGGCAACCGAAAAGGGTTCAACATGTTCAACTTGTTTACTTCTGTCCTTCAACCTTGCGATCAACTGTCCACCATTATGTTTACCAATTCACTTGCTACAGCGGCAGGTTGATCACCTTGTCAACATGACGGTTTACAGATCCTAAGAGTGGGATTTTCATCAGGTAAGGTAGGGCTCACAAGGTTTCATCCAACATCACATGAGTGTGACACTGTGTTACATGACCCATTGCCGATCTATTTCGATGTCCGCAGGGTGGCTGAACCTTGTTGGTGTGGCCTGATGTCATGTGTGATAAGATGGGGTGCACTGGTACAATCATTGATCTATACCAAATATCAGATTTTCCATGTGAAGTTGGCTTTCCCCTCACTTCATTTCAAAAAATTTCGCCTTTCATTCATGGCAGCTAGTCAAGTATTATTAAAAGGGATAGTGATGGTAGTGCCAAATGGTGTAGTGGTTATAGTGTTTTGCTTATATTAGTGAGCAGGGGGAGTCCCTCAGTTCAATTCCGTGTGGTGGACTTTTTCTTTTCATCACCCACATGTCATGTGATTTGAATGGAAGTCTGAAGTGGCGCAATGCTATGCCGTCGGAACTTGAATCTTCAAGCAGATCTAGCCTGCACACCACCCAGAGATGCAAACTTTTTGAATAACTCCTCAAGCATTGAATTTATGAGAAATATGCTCTCTAGCAACTAACTTAAACATACTCATATATATTTGCTAGAGAGCCAATTTTTTATAAATAGTGTTGTTGGAAAGTTATTCAAAACTTTCTGTTTGTCACATATTTTGTCACTTTTATCATGTGATGTTGGATGAAACCTTGTGAGCCCTACCTTAGGTGGTGAGATGGCGGCTATATAAGGTTGGGCATTGGTACATCATTGGTCTTCACTCATCTCATCCTGGGCCCGTTTGATTTTGTCTTGCATTTTTATTGGACCTCATTCACTCGTCAGTATGTCTCCCCCCTCTTTCTCCATTTTGGCTTGTGGTCTGATTCTTCACTAGAACATTACATGACACGCTCATCCAGTACCAGGAAGAAGGTGCCTACAATGAAGGCCCTTGCACAGATGAAGCAGGATTTGGCTTGGAAGTCGTTATCTGGCCAGAAGGCCACCCCTAGGAAGTGTGTGACTTCAGGTAAGGAGAGCCATGCTTCAGTGACTGCTGACCAGCGCTGACCCAGCATGTGTGACTTCCCAGGCCTCCATATCTCCCTCAACCTCTGCGACACACACATCCACAGGTGCCCCGCCTGCTGTCCCCGCACCAGACCAAGGTATGCTCACGTATTACTGCCACTCACAACTAACAGCTCTTGACAGGTAATGGTGCTCCTGTGGCCACTATTTCTCAGGTCCCTCAGGATCCTCATGTCGCCTCTGAGTTGGCGGTCATACATGGTAAGTACTCGCTTTGTGCACACTTCAAAAATAAAACTTTTTTCTTTTTTTTTCTTAGCCCAACTTACCACTGTGACCCATGAGCTCAAAGTAGCTCAAGCAGCAGGAGCTGCTCAACACCACACTGGGGGGCGTCTCCCTAGAATTTGATGCCCCACCAACCTTGGCAATCTTCAGGAAGCAATGTGCATTCCAGGTAGCAATCCAGATGAGAAGTACCAGGAGTTTCTTGTACATTTTTTTTTTCTTGTGAAGTGTACTGTAACTAAATCATGTCCATTATAGGCCGATGCCAGAGACTGTGCAGTTGCTGCAGATCTCAAGGCTCATCTCACTTGGCCTCATCAAGATGTGAATAAGGTCACTTGTGTCTGTCACATGGCATGTTTTTTTTTTCACCCAATTCTTGCATGCTGACACATTTTGTAGTTGAAGAAGAAGCATAGGTTTCTTGAGCATTATGTGAATGACTGGCCTATCAAAGAATATCTCAAATCCCATTTCAACAACCAACGGTACTACCAGAAGAACCCATGTCGCAGCAGCCCACGTCATAGCAGTGACAGGTACAAGGACATACCCTATGATGACTGGTTTAACTTTGGCAGTGATATAGATAAGGCTTGTGATGGGCACAAGGAGGGCAATGATGGTGAGTGCAATGAGGACAGTGAGGGTGATGAGGAGGGGGAGGGGGAGGATGTGGATGTGGATGTGGATGTGGATGAGGAGGAGGAGGATGAGGAGGATGGGAATGAGGATGGTAAGGAGGAGGAGGAGGATGGTGAGGATGAGGAGGATGATGAATAAGTGAATAAGTCACTTAAATTTAGTTTAATTTTTAATAAATTTACATTTTTTTTTCACATTTAACTGCAATTGAAATTGAGTGAAAAAACAACAAATAAAGTATGATTTCAGGTGATGAAAATTCAGTATTAATGGTGCTGAAAATTCAGTATTAAAGGTGCTGAGAATTCAGTAGTAAAGGTGCTGAAATGGGTGCAGTTTTTCCTTAATTTCAGAAGGTGAAAACTACTGAAATTCACAAAGTCTAATGGCTGGATTTCAGTAAATTTTTGGGTTAAACTCAGCCATTTTTTCAGCATTTTTTCAGACATCCTACATACTGAAATTCAGTACCTCTGAACTGTGCAGTGGAGGCTACTGCAGTTCCAATTCCAGTCATTGACCTTGAGGAATTGGAGGAGTAGAAGGGTCCCAATTGCAGTTTCAACATACTGCTTTTCTTCAAGTCCTATTGTATGTCATCCATCTAGTCTTGCTTCACACATCTACTGACTTAAATCAGTCAACAATAGGTCTCTATACCAGTTGTCTCTTTTGTCACTTGTTGCGTTGTTCTAGTCATCTCTTATCTCTCTATGTGACTTGGGGTTGATACTACCCATGGACATATAATGGCCTGCATTTGCATACCATTGTGGTATTGTGGCCGACAAGTTAGTTACATAAAAAAATATTATTTATTGTTGCGAAAATTTGTGTGAAATTTGTGTGAACACACTTTTAAGAATTATTCAACAATGTCATGCAGAAAGTACAATAATTTAGCGATAATTTATCAATAACCAAGATTTAATTACTGGCAGCAAGCTAGCGAGTGATAATATAATTTACTGCTAAACTAGTCTTGATTACCGCTAACCAATCCAAATTATCACGGGATGGGTTTCCTGATGTGGTCGGAGTTGGCGCAAGTAACTCTGCATGCCAGCGCCATAAGACGCCAGGAGACGAATCGCTTACCGGTGCTTCCGGCTTTGAACGATATCAAAATAACCCGGATCTGCTTGTTATTCTTTATCTGCTCGAGGCTGACCCTTTCCTTAGACATGCTCCCGTCGTCTTGGTGGAAAAAGTCGTCAGTGACATGGGGGAGCCGATAAACCTGGGAGCTCACATCGCACAAATGATATTCCCGCATCTTTGAGGAAGAGCTGGATGAGGTCGAGCATCGTTGTGAATTGGGAGAACACTATCGTCTTCTCCCCCGTGGGTTCCCCTTCCTCATCTTAATCTCCTTGAGTAACTCGAGGAGTCTTCGGATCTTGGCCGAGTCGGGTGGTAAATTCGAATCCTTGGTCGACAACTGACTTGCGATGTGCTTTCTGGGTGAGCTCGACGCAGTCATTGCAATGCTCTCTATCTTTGGCAACGTTCTCTACGGCCAGTCTTCAACGGTATGATGTTAGCAGACACATGAGGCAAGAAACGATCGACTGCATACTCGCCCTGGCAAAGTTGACATTTTTTACCCTTGGAAATCCCGAGTTGTTGGAACATCTCTCCAAGTTTCTCGTCTTCGTGGTCGTCTTTCGGGGCTGGGCGGGATCCGATAGCTTCGCGATTAGACGATCAGTGTTGTAATCCTTCGTGACAAGCGATGGGTGATTGCAAGCTATTACCAGCTGTCGTTGTGCCGGAGAGGCAGCCGACGACGTCATAGGTCTACCTTGCCGCAGGCGAAGAAGCAACACCATGACATTCGTGTAGTTCTTCATGACTTCATTATTCTTCACAAACTTTTGCATGGCTTCATCAACCTTGTTCTCAAGTGCAAGGTAGAATTGACGTTCGTCCTCGTCGAATTCGCAAGGTACGATGGATAGATGTCGTGCAGGAAGCTCGAGCAATGGCTCCCCATTTAATATGTCCGTCTTTCGGCGCCGAAGCATGACCGCACGAAGAACGACCTATCCCGGAAACAACTGCTATGAGGTGAGCGACAACAACAAGAAAGGGACACACATGCAAACGTTTCATCGCCCGAACCGGACGGCCACTCTTGACGAGCTTGTTGATCTGTTCATTGAACGTCTGCCAATCGTTGAGTGGTTTGACGCGGAAAAACTTGATAAGGGAGTAGAGTTCTTCGACGTTATTCCGGCTGCGAGGATGCCGCCGAACTTCTTGCCGCCCTCCCGTTCTGTCATCCAAATCCGACCAGTTATCTGCTGCAAGAGGTCCTGAAGATCTTTCTCCGACTCGGCAACAGTCTTTCGGGGCTTCCATGGTGTTTCATAGAAACCACCGTGCGTTTCCCAATTGTTAGCCGCTCTAGAGTAGTCATTGTGGGTGCGGTCGGCATTACTAGGGATGAGAATGGGCTGAGCAAGGCCGACCCGAGCATGAGTGAGGGGATTTGGGTCTCCACTCTTAGTTATTGGCGGCCGTGTTTGCACGTTTGTTGTATGTTTGATATCCCCAGATCTTTCTGCACCATCAACCCAAGTCAACTGAGAGGAGAGATGTGTAATCTACCGTTCATCATCGACGGATCTGATACAGTGTAAACAGTTTTGCCAGTAGGAGGTGTCGCAAGCCGGCTTGCGCCGGCCGGGCCGTAACGTTAGTAACCAGTACAGTACCGTAGTCAGGGTCGAACAAGCCCTTACTGTATTCCTTATATTTTCCGAAAGAATAAACCTCATTATAGGTACGATGCTGATGCTGACGTTTGGGTCTTCTGAGCACTCACAGTTTTCTTGAAATCTTGTTGTCATAACCTTGGTGCGACGCATCATATGGGATGATGTGCCGTTCGCAGCTCTTGAAGATCATCTGGATCAGCCCGCCCATGGTCTAGACGCCCCAATAAGCGACTCCAACCCGGCCGCCGCATCACCTCGCCTGCTGGTGAGGGAACCACGTCTTGCTTCTGTCCATCATGTCCGCGGCTCACATCCCCATGCTCCCAGAAATGCGGGCTTTGATTTCGAATTTCCTCCCAGCGACTTACTCCAGTGCCGCGGTTGTCCTATCGATCGCGTACTTGCTCTACATCATTGTGAACAAGGTCCTCTATTACCTCTCTTCACCTGTCCGGGACCTTCCAGGTCCAAAATCTGTGAATTGGTTGACTGGCAGTCTTCCTCGAAACGAATGGGAGCCAGACTCTCAGAAGTTTCAATTGGAGTGGGCTCGTCAATATGGTCCTGCCGTCAAGTATTATGGTTGGTTCAATGTGAGTGTACATGCCATTTGATATGATTGATCCAGCTCATCCTGTGTTTGCCAGATGACAAGGGTCCTCCCTACTGATCTGCAAGCGTTGAATTATATATTAACTGCTTCCGAATTCGAGAAGCCCGTTGATGGTCGTGAGTTTCTGGCAGAATTCGTCGGAAGAGGTTGGCTTAATCTTTTGGACGAAGTCAATGCCTAATATGTGTCGTTGTCCTAGGCTTGCTATACGTTGAAGGTACTGTTGTAACTCATATACTCGCCATGACTGTGCAGTAACTTGTCGACCGACCAGGCCTGAAGCATAGGCAACAGGTAGCTTGCCTCAATGACTTTGGTACCACCACACTGACCTCTTCTCTCTCCAGCGCAAGATTATGGTCTGTATTAGAGATTGATTCAGCTCCCTTCATTCAATTCATGTAAATAGAGCCCAGCATTTGGCCTGCCACAAATCAAGGAGTACTCGCAGTTGTTTATCGAAACGGCTAATGAGGTTTGTTTGTCTGTCCAATTTTGGCTGGTCGTTGAAGGGCTTTAGATGCGGGACATCCTGTTAGCGCAAACAGCTCAGTCTCGCGAACCTGAGGGTTCGCTTACGCTCGACATATATCTTTGGTTAAGCAAAATTACGTTGGACCTTATTGGCCTTGCAGGTACGTGGCGCATCTAATGGTTGCTTTTCCTCTTAGAAAGACGTCAATTCGATCAGGTTTCAACCATTCATTCGGCGCGCTTCATCAAAGTGGTTCTCACGTAGTGACTGAGGGGTTTCGTAAATCCACCGCATTCGATCCGTTCAGCGTCAAATTTATGCTTCCAACACTGTTCTCACCCGCTCGCCTGATCGTGTGTCGCCATTCCTCAATTAGGCGACCATTTTTTGACATACCTGTAGCCTACTGATCGTTCCCGTGCTCTTTCAAGCGCGCTCAAGTCCTTCCGATCAGTTGGCGAGGGGCTGATTTCTCAAAAGAAGGCTGAACTACTCGCCACTGCCGAGAGCAATCCTAGGGGCGGCGTTGAGAAGAAAACTGTCCAGGGTCGGGATCTACTCAGCCTTTTGATCAAAGCAAACATGGCCACAGATCTCCCGGACAGCGCGCGTATGACTGACGAGGAGGTCCTGTCGCGTGAGTCAGACTTAGAATACCGTGGTCTCGACTGAAACGTTGACGCCTACCCCTATACGAAAGAGGTTCCTACTTTTCTACTCGCTGGCCATGAGACAACGAGGTTTTTCCGATTCGTTGTGCAACCCGGGCATTTACTCATATATGGTCATCAGCACTGCTGCCGCTTGGGCCCTCTACTCTCTCGCATGTAACCCGGCTGCCTGCGCCAAACTGAACGCGGAGGCTCGTGCATTTTATACGGACGCTCCGTCCATGGACGAGTTGAATGGAATGACGTATCTCGACTATGTCACCCGTGAGGCTCTGCGTCTTCATGCCCCGGTTTCGAACACGGATCGAGTCGCCAAGTATGACGTTGTGGTTCCGTTGAGTGAACCGTTTGTCGACCGACATGGGGTCAAGAGGCACGAATTCAGGCGAGTCAATTCCTACTTCTGTGCGTCAAGCCTCGATGCTCTAGTCCTGACAATATACAAAGGCTGCGCAAGGGCGACATCGTCATCGTTCCAATTCTTGCCGTCCATATGCTGAAGTCGTTGTGGGGCGAGGACGCCGAGGAATTTAAGTAAGCGTTACTTGGCCCGTACATGCGACGTAGATGCATCCACTTAATTCGCGCCTACAGACCAGAACGTTGGGAGTGTGTACCCGACGCAGTCAAAGGCATGCCCAGCGTCTTTGGCAACCTGCTGACGTTCATCACCGGGCCGCATGCATGCATTGGCTACCGCTTTTCACTTGTCGAGTGAGTCCCTCCGTCGTTACCAACGCATTGGTGGTATACTCATGACGGACGCCCTGGGGAATATCAGGATGAAAGCCATCTTATTTTCGTTTGTTCGGTCATTTGACTTTGAGCTTGCTGTCCCTCCGACCGAGATCACTCGGAAGACGATGATTGTGGGACGACCCTTCTTGAAGTCGAACCCCGAGAGTGGGCCACAACTGCCAATCATCATTCGGCCCGCGAAATCTGAATCGGATTGAAATGAAAGAACGTTCAGCCGCGGCAGTTTTACGAACAACACTGTCTGTATTGTGGTCATAACCATTACTACGCTGGAACCTATCCTGGATAAAAGGCTAAACGTTTTCACTCTAGATACGGTCGTGATATACAGGTCTCATATTTTGTAACTTTGGAAACTCCACTCAGAATATATGGGAATCAGTGTGATTGATGGAAGGGTAAACAAGAAAGGTGAACAAGTGCAATTGAGATCAGTCTTCGTAATCCTCTCTTCCAGGCCTGAACAGGG
>Ga0307510_10001074_pt1 | contig 29106 bp, 20 predicted proteins | sample 12_EM_MG_FD_207224 | JGI IMG/M metagenome (GOLD analysis project Ga0307510, IMG submission 207224) | Populus trichocarpa ectomycorrhiza microbial communities from riparian zone in the Pacific Northwest, United States - 12_EM | ecosystem: Host-associated > Plants > Roots > Unclassified | place... | reverse complement strand
ACGTCGGCGGCGTACCCGCCGCGGCATGGCTGGGCCACGCGATCGGCTGGCGCATGGCCTTTGCCGCCACCGCCGGCCTGGGCGTGCTGGCCATGGCGTCGCTGGCCCTGGCCTTGCCCAAGGGCGACGCCGGCAAGATGCCCGATGTGCGTAGCGAACTGAAGGTGCTCACGCGCCCGGCCGTGCTCGGCGCGCTGGGCACCACCGTGCTGGGTTCGGCCGCCATGTTCAGCGTATACACGTACATCGCACCGGTGCTGACCAACATCACCCACGCCAGCGCCGGTTTCATCACCGCCATGCTGGTGGTGATCGGCATCGGCTTCACCATCGGCAATGCCATCGGCGGCAAGCTGGCCGATCGTTCCCTCGACGGTAGCCTGATCGCCTTCCTGATCGCACTGGCCGTGATCATGGTGGCGTTGCCCATGCTTGCCGGCAGCCACGTCGGCGCGACCATCGCCATGCTGCTCTGGGGCGCCGCGGCGTTCGCCGTGGTGCCGCCGGTGCAGATGCGCGTGATGCAGGCGGCCCACGAGGCGCCGGGCCTGGCTTCGTCGGTGAACATAGGTGCGTTCAACCTGGGCAATGCGCTGGGCGCCGCCGCCGGTGGCGCGGTGATCTCGGCGGGTTTGGGTTATGTCGCGGTATCGATGATGGGCGCAGTATTCGCCGCCGCGGGGTTGGCGCTGGTGTTGCTCGGTCGCCACCATGCCCGCCGGGTACCAGCGGTGGTCGAGGCCTAGGTTGTCACACCCGGTAGCGGCACGCCTGCCGCATGGAGCAACAGCGCCACGTTCAATGCCAGCACGACGATACCGGCGAGGATGGCCGCGGCCAGCAAGGCGTTGCCACATGCAGGGCCGATCAACGTGCGCCGGGTGGAGAACCACAGCAAGGCCAGCATGGGGAACGGCAACGCCACGCTCAGGACCACCTGGCTGGTCACCAGGGCGCGGGTGGCATCGATACCCATCCACACCACCACGAAAGCCGGAAGCATCGTCACCAGGCGACGAACCCAGATCGGGATGCGGAAATCGACGAAGCCCTGCATGATCATTTGGCCGGCCAGCGTGCCAACTACGGAGCTGGATAAGCCCGACGCCACCAGGGACACCAGGAATACCGTGGCCGCGGCACCGCCCAGCAGCGGCAACAGCGTGCGATAGGCCGTTTCGATCTTCGCCACGTCCGCATGGCCGTCATGGAACGCCGCGGCCGCCATCAATACCATGGCAATGTTGATCAATCCGGCCACGCCCAGTGCGATGACTATTTCGATGTCCGAGTATTTCACCCGTTGGCGGCGTTCGATGTCGTCCTTCGGACGCAAGCGCCGGGCGGTAAGTCCCGAATGCAGGAACAGAGCGTGGGGCATTACCGTGGCGCCGATGATCGCCATGGCGAGGGTGAGCGCGGCGCCATCGGGGAGCTTCGGGGTGACCAGGCCGAAGCCTGCCGCCGCCCAGTCGACCGGAGCGATGAACACTTCCATCAGGTAACACACGCCGACCACACCCACGAGGCTGCCGATGACGATCTCCAGCCGGCGGAAGCCACGCTGCTCCAGCAACAGCAGCGCGTAGGTCGCCACGCCCGTTACCACCATGCCCACCATCAACGGCAGGTGGAAGAGCAGCGACAGTCCGATCGCGCAACCTAGGAACTCGGCAAGGTCAGTGGCCATGGCAGCCAGTTCGCTCACCACCCACATCACCCACACCAGGGGAGCCGGGAAGTGTGCGCGGCAAAGCTCCGCCAGGTTCTTGCCGGTGACGATGCCAAGGCGTGCCGAGAGCGACTGGAACAGCATGGCCATGACATTGGCCATCAGCACCACCCAGAGCAGGGCGTAGCCGTAGCGCGCGCCACCTTCGATATTGGTGGCGAAGTTGCCCGGGTCGATGTACGCCACCGACACCACCATGGCGGGGCCCGCGATGGGCAGGAACGCACCGATGCCGCGGCGGCGACCGGGCATGGCATCGCGCACGATGCCCGCCTGGGTGTACTCCCGGTGTTCCGTGCCGTGTCCTACGGTGTCGCGCATCGGCGCCATGCCCTGCCTTCGAAGGCTCCGACGCTAAAGGGTCCCGCGTGAAGGGCTTATTTCCGCCACTCGCTTGCAAGCAGGGCGAACACCATGTCGTCCACCCATTCGCCGCGGAAAAGGTAGCTTTCCAAGTGGTGGGCTTCCTGGCGCATGCCCAGAGCACGGCATAGCGCCGTGCTTGCCGAGTTGCGCGGGTCCACCGAGGCGACCACCCGCCGGTAACCCCACCGATTGAAAGCCAGATCGATTGCCGCTTCCATGGATTCGCGCGCGAAGCCTTTGCGTTGGGCGTCGGGTCGCAACGACAGGCCGAACTCGATGGGATCGTCCAGGGTGGACGGAAAATGCACCCCGAAGTCACCCAGCAGTTCACCGGACGCCCGTTCGCGAATGGCCAGTTGGCACCAGCGATCGAGCGTACCGAAGGGTTGCGCCTGCTGGTCGGCGATGAACCGCGCGACCTCCGCCTCGTCGGCCGGTTTCCAGCCCTGGTAGCGACTGGTCACCGGATCGCTGCGGTAGGCGAACACCGTTGCCGTGTCCTCATCGCGCAAGGAATTCAGTATCAGACGCTTGGTCTGGATGATGGCGCCGGCGGGCGTGCCCACTTTATTCCCCTCGAAGTCGCCACGGGCGATGCAGGCCCGAAGTATAGAAAAACTATCGAGTGAACATGCGAAACCGGCTCGATCCGCATGGTGTCTTGCCGCACACTCGGCCGCGATGAAGACGTCGCCAACGGCCCGGGGGGCGCATGCGTAGCAAGCTGTTCGTACCCGGCGGGCGGCCGGAGCTCTTCGCCAAGGCCTTGGCTGGAGCGGCCGACGCGCTCTCGCTGGACCTGGAAGATTCAGTCCTGGACACGATGAAAGCCCAGGCGCGGGCGCATGTCGCTGCGTTTGTCGCCTCCGATGATGCCCGCGCGGCTGCGAAGCTGATCATCGTGCGGGTGAATGCCCCCGATGGGGAATATTTCGAGGACGACATCCGCGCCGTTGCCCGCGATGGCCTGGGATTGTTGAACCTGCCCAAGATCGAAACGGCCGCCGCGCTGCGCAAGGCGGTGCAGGCCATCGAAGCGGCCGAGCGGGAAAACGGCGTGGCAACGCCGATCCGGTTGCTGGTGAATATCGAGACGCCGCGTGCGCTTGCCCATGCGGCCGCCATCGCCAGCGCCGATCCGCGGGTGGCCGGGCTGCAACTGGGCCTGGGCGACCTGTTCGAGCCCCATGGCATCGACCGGGCGGACCGGGCCAATGTGCATGCGGCGATGTTCGCCGTGCGCATGGCGGCGGCGGAGGCAGGTATCTTCGCCGTCGACGGCGCCTTCGCCGACATCGACGATACGGAAGGTTTCATGGCGGAGGCGGGCATGGCAAGGCGTCTGGGATTCATCGGCAAGAGCTGCATCCATCCGCGCCAGGTAGCGCTGGCCCATGCTGCCTTCACCCCATCGTCCGAGGAGCTGGCCATGGCCCGCCGCGTGGTGGCGGCGGCGCGCGAGGCGAGCGAAACCGGGCGGGGTGCCTTCACTGTCGATGGCCGCATGATCGACCTGCCTTTCCTCAAGCGTGCCCAGGCGATCGTGGCTACCACCCGATGATGCGCTGGTGCCGGTTTGCGATGGTGATGTGCCTGGCATCGGCCGCCTGGCTCGGAGGTGCGGCCCAGGCCCATGCCGACCCAGCGCGGGGCACGCTGACGCCGATGCGCACAACGGCGCTTCCGACGCTTTCCGTGGTGGCCGGTCCCACGCACATGGGCATGGTCGATGGCGCCGCGATAGCCATCGTGGGCGATGCTGCCTGGGCCCTGGACGATGGCGCCACGGCCTGGCGTCGCGTGGCTTTGCCCGCGGGCCTGGTGCCGACGGACATGGCCGGGATCACCAGTGACGGCAAGAGCAGTTATCTGCTATCAGGCCACGGTGGCCATGTCGACACCGTGGCGCGCCTGGGGCTGCCGCAAGGCGCAGGGCTTGCCATGCAATCACTCCCAGCGTTGCCCATGCCGCTGGACGGTGCCATGGCGGCTATTTCCGATTCGGCGATCTACGTAGGCGGCGACGCAGCGGGCGCTTTCCGCATCTTCCGCATCGATCCCGGCGCCGAGCATCCGGCATGGTCGCCGGTAGCGGGCTGGCCGGGGCCTGCGAATGTTTCCTCCATGGTCGTGCAGACGGGCGCGCTGTTCGTCACCGCGCCATCAGGCGATGGCGAGGCGATCTGGCGGTTCACCGCCGATGGCGGCTGGTCGCAGCGCGGCACCCTGCCAGGCCGCGTACTGCCGGCCACGCCACGAGCGATCGGCCAGGCGCACGTGCTGTACCTGATGGCGCCGGCCACGGGCGCCACGCCCATCGCGCCAGTGACCTTCCAGACCATCACCAGTGCGTGGAACAAGGTGCAGGGCAATGACCTGGCGCAGGTACCCCTGGCCGTGATGCCCTGGCACGACGGTATCGCCTGGGCCAGCGCCGGGGAAGGGCGCACGACTTTCAGTGCCGCCCAGTTCCAGGGCGGCAAGCTGCTGCTGAAGTGGCTGGACTGGATAGTCATCGTGGTTTATCTCGCGTCGATGATCGGCATCGGGCTTTATTTCTACCTGCGGGAAAAACGCAACTCCACCTCGAACTTCTTCGTTGGCGGACGCAGCATCCCGTTCTGGGCGGCCGGGGTGAGCCTGTATGCGGCCAACACCAGTTCCATCAGCTTCATTGCCATCCCCGCCAAGGCTTTCGAGAGCAACTGGCAATACCTCACCAACAACCTGATCGCGGTGTTCGGCCTGATGTTCGTGGCCGTGTGGATCGTGCCTCTGCTGCGCCGGCTGGACTTGATGAGCGTGTTCTCGTACCTGGAAACGCGCTTCCATCCGGCCATCCGCATGATCGCCAGCGCGCTGTGCATCCTTACCCAGCTGGGCAGCCGGATGAGCGTGATCCTGTTCCTGCCGGCGCTGGCCATTGCCACCATCACCGGCATCTCCACCACGTGGAGCGTGATCCTGATGGGCGGCTTCACCATCATCTATACCGCCATGGGCGGCATGAAGGCGGTGATCTGGACCGATTTCGTGCAGGTGATCGTGAAGATGGGCGGGGCGATATTCGCCATCGGCTTCATCATCTGGAGCCTGCGCGGCGGCGTGGGGCAGTTCTGGCACACGGCGACGGCCGAGCACAAGATGCACCTGCTCGATTTCAGCTTCGACCTGACCAAGGCCACGGTCTGGGGCTTCATGTTCCTGGTGCTCTTCGACGTGGTGCTGACCTTCCCGAAAGACCAGGTACTGATGCAGCGCACATTGTCGACGCGGTCGGACAAGGAAGCGGGGCGGTCGATCTGGGCGTTTGCCGCGATGATGATCCCCGGCGGGTTCGTCTTCTACATGATCGGCACGGCCCTGTTCGTGTTCTACAAGGCGCACCCGGAGCGGATGAACCCGCTGCTGCCGATCGATGCCACCTTCCCGCTGTTCATCGCAGCCGAACTGCCGATGGGCGTGACGGGCCTGATCATCGCGGGCATCTTCGCCGCGGCCATGGCTACGCTCTCGGGCATCATGAATTCGGTGGCCACCCTGGTGTCGGTGGACTTCTTCGACAAGCTGGTGAAGAACCCCACGCCGCGGCAAAGCGTGGTGTTCGCCGAACTCACCACCGTAGCGGTGGGGCTGGTGGGCATTGGGCTTGCATTGCTACTGAGCCGCTTCGACGTGCATTCCTTGTTCGATGTCTCCATCGAACTGGCCGGTCTCCTGGGCGGCGGCTTCGCCGGGGCGTATACGCTGGGCATGTTCACCCGCCGAGCCAATGCACCAGGGGTCGCCATCGGCGTGGTGGGCAGCATCTCGCTGACCTTCGTGGCGTGGATCTTCAAGCTGGTCCATCCCTACTTCTACCTGGCCATCTCGATATTCCTGTGCATCGTCATAGGCTACGTGGCCAGCCTGTTCTTCCCGGCGCCCACGCAATCGCTGCGCGGGCTCACCATCTACCGCGACGGTCCCGGGCACAAATAGCCCGGACGCCGCCAGCGCCGGCACGTGCCCTACCATGGACGCCAAGCTTCCCAAGGCCGATACCGTTGGATACCCAGTTCCTCAATACCTTCATCACCACCGTCGACCATGGGTCGATGGCCGCCGCGGCGCGCGTGCTCAATATCACCCCGGCGGCCGTGGCGCAGCAGATTCGTACCCTTGAGCGGGAAATCGGCGCCACGCTGATCGCCCGCGTGGGCCGCACCGTTAGCGTCACCGAGGAGGGCTCGCGCATCCTGGAGCGTTCCCGCGAGCTGTTGCGCAACGTGGCGGACCTGCGCAGCGTGGCCAATGAAACCGGGGTGTCCGGCGAATTGCGCCTGGGTGCCTGTCCGACGGCTCTGGCCGGGATGTTGCCCGATGTACTGGCGCGCATGGTCGAGACCTTCCCGGGCATCAATGTATTCATCAAGCCGGGATATTCGGTGGATCTCTACCGCGCGGTGGAAGCAGGCGACCTCGATGCCGCCGTGGTGCTGCAGGCGCCGTTCCCGTTGCCCAAGACCTGCCAGTGGCAGCTCCTGCGCGAGGAACCCTTGATCGTGCTTGCGCCGCACTCGATGGAAGGCCGCGACCCGCACGAACTGCTGTCCAGCGAGCCACTGATCCGCTACGACCGCAACCAATGGGGCGGCCGCCAGGCCGACGATTACCTGCGGGAACACGGCATCGTGCCGCGCGAACGGTTCGAGCTGAACGCGCTCAATGCCATCGCGGTGATGGTCGACCGCGGCCTTGGCGTATCGCTGGTGCCCGACTGGGCCAAACCCTGGCCTGAAGGGCTCAACCTGGTGCGCATTCCGCTGCCCCATCCCGCCGTGCCGCGGCGCATCGGCATCGTGTGGTCGCGCTCGAGCGTGCGCGTGCGGCTGGTATCGGTGCTGCTGCAGGAAGGACGCAAGGCGACGACCCTCGCGGGATGAAAACATGTTGCAAAGCAACATGTTCCGGCGTGCCGGTAACAACAAAAACTAGTCTCTGAACATAGTTCGCATCGGTTTGACGATGCATGCGAACGCCCTAGGCTCGCCAACACATAATTCACGTTGTGCGCACGCCGGGGAGAGCGTCACACGCCATGACCAAGCCACTTACCGCCGCCATCAGCGGCATCCTGTTCGCAGCCCTTGCTACCGGCACGGCCTTCGCGCAGGAAACCCCTCCACCCGCCGACAGCACTACCTCGGTACCTGCGAAGAAGGACGCGCGGGACAAGGACGGCAAGGTGGTGAACCTCGACCAGGTCATCGTGACCGGTACCCGCACGCCCAAGGCCATCGACGAAATTCCTGGCGCCATCACCGTGGTGAACAAGGAAGAGATCGCCCACACGCTGCTCGTCACCGAGGACGCCACGGCGGTGCTTGCACGCACCGTCCCCGGTTACGCTGAATCGTCCCAGGCCATGAGCAATACCGGCGAAACGCTGCGCGGCCGCATCCCGCTGCGCCTGTTCGACGGCGTGCCCCAGGGTTCGCCCTTGCGCGAAGGCACCCGCAACGGCACCTTTACCGACATGGGCATCGTCGGCCGCGTGGAGGTGATCAACGGTCCATCGGCCTCCGAGGGCATCGGCGCCGCCGGCGGCATCATCAACTACATCTCGGCGGTGCCCACCAAGGAAGGCAACCAGACCACCATCACCACGCGCTACCAGACCCAGGGCCACGACGACAGCGGCAGCTGGAAGACCGGCATCACCTTCGCGCGCAAGCAGGACTCCTACGACATCCTGCTGTCCGGCTCGCATATCGACCGCGGCATCACCTACGACGGCAACGGCCGCCGGATTGGCCTGAATACCTCAGGCTCGCTGGCCGATTCGGAATCGAACAACCTGTTCGGCAAGGTCGGCTGGAACTTCGGCGAGGACAACGACCAACGCCTGCAGGCCAGCTACAGCCGCTTCAAGATCAACGGCAAGGGCGACTACATCCAGGTACTCGGCTGCCGCGGCCCCACCGACGACCCGCCCTGCGCCACGCCGGTGACCAACACCTCGGAGAAGGGCCACATCTTCGGTTCGAAGGATGCCTTCAACGACTTCAAGCAGTACAACGCCGAATACACCCACAAGAATTTCTTCGGTGGCTCACTGGACATCAACGCCTATAAGGCGGACCAGGCCATGCGCTACCTGCCGGAGAACACCGAGGACAAGCAGGACCCGCTGATCGCGCCGCTCAACACCCTGTTCGACCAGTCGGAAATCGACGCGCACAAGAAAGGTCTGCGCACATCGTGGACGCGTCCGGACCTCATCTTCACCGGCCTTGAACTGCACGTGGGCGTGGATCTGGCCCGCGACGAGGCGCAGCAGCGCCTGGCGCTGACCGATCGCCTGTGGGTGCCGCCGATGAAGTACAAGAGCACCGCGCCGTATGCGCAGCTCTCCTACGACATCGGGCCGATCACCATCAGCGGCGGCTACCGCCGCGAGGACGACAAACTCACCGTCGACAGCTATACCACCACCTATTACCGCAACCGTGTATTTGTGCAGGGTGGCGGGGTGAAGTACAAGGAGAACCTCCGGAACATCGGCGGCATCTGGCGCATTACCGACGAGTGGTCCGTGTTCGCATCCTATAGCGAGGGCTTCACGCTCCCCAACATCGGTATTCCGCTGCGCAACATTTCCGTGCCCGGGCAGTCGGTGGATCGCATCAGCGACCTGAATGCCATCATCTACAAGAACAACGAGGTGGGCTTCAACTGGCGCGGCGAGCGCGGCTCCTTCGGTGCCACGCACTACATCTCCAAGTCGCCTTTCGGCTCGTCCCTTGCCATCGACCCGCATACGTCCGACTTCATCCTGTCGCGCGCGCCGGTTCGCATCGAAGGCACCGAAGTCACCGGCGAGTGGAAATTCAACGACTACTGGAAGGCCACGGCGATTTACTCGCACATTACCGGCAAGACGTCGTTCTGGTCGGCCGATCCGGGCGGCAGGTATGGTTCGGGCAGCCTGAAGAAGCCGCTGGGCGTGCTGGATATCAACCCGGACAAGCTGGCCTATTCGGTCACCTGGAATTTCCTGCCACATGCCGATGCCACGCTTGGAGCCACGTCGCTGTTTGGCCGCCATGTGTCGGGCAGCGATGTGCGTGCCTACGATGGCGCGCAATTCAGCTACTCCGAGCGCACGCACGGCTATACCCTGTGGGACCTGGGCGCGAACTACGACCTGGAAACCTACGGCAAGCTGTCGCTGGGCGTGGAGAACCTGCTGAACAAGCAGTACATCCTCAGCTGGTCGCAGCTGGCCGGTTACCAGAACTACTGGGCTGGCCGTGGGCGGGTGACCTCGCTTACCTACAGCATCACGTTCTAGCCGGTGATGGAGCGCGCAATGACCGCGTGGCTGTGCGCATGGATGCTGTTCGCGGCGATGCTTCCGGTGCACGCCGCCGATGCGCCGCGCTGGGCACCTGATCGCCTGGCCCGGTTGCACGCCTTCATGGACAAAGCCACCGACGGCGAGGGCTACCTCGGTGGCGTTACCCTGGTGATGCAGCACGATGCCATCGTCGAGGTGAAGGCGTATGGTCACCGCGATCTCGGCCGACGCGTGCCGATGACGACGGATTCGATCTTCCGCATCTACTCGATGACCAAGACTGTCACCTCCGTGGCGCTGATGATGCTGGTGGAGGAAGGCAAGGTCGGCCTGGACGATCCGGTATCGCAGTATCTGCCGGGCTTCGACCACACCCAGGTACTCGACCATGGCGTACGCAGACCCGCTTCACGCAAGGTCACACTGCACGACCTGCTGACGCATACGGCCGGTTATCCGGCGGGCCTGAAGGGCGACGAGGCCGCGGTGAAGGCGATGGAGGGCATCGACCCGCACGGTGCCTCCGACCTTCGCGACTTCGCCGACCGCATGAGCCACGTGGACCTGGCTGCCGATCCCGGTACGCGCTTTGGCTATGACGGTGCCTCGCTCGAACTCATCGCACGCGTGGTGGAAGTGGTGTCGGGCCAATCCTTCGCGTCGTTCCTGGACAAGCGGATATTCACGCCATTGGGAATGGCCGACACCTCGTTCTTTGTACCGGCGAACAAGCGCAGCCGCGTGGTAGACATCACCACCATGGGCGACGACGGTCATCTGCGCATCGCCGACGGCCTAAGCGCGCGGCATCCTGGCGATGCCCTGAACCGTTACGACAGTGGCGCCGGCGGGCTGTATTCGACTGTCGGCGACTACGCTCGCTTTGCCCGCATGCTGCTCGACGGCGGCCACCTGGATGACAAGGTGATCCTGGGCCGCAAGACCGTAGAAATGATGATGCGCAACCACCTGGGGATGCTCGATCCGCCGGTGACGCAGTTCAGTCCCGCCGAAGGCTTCGGCATCGGCGGCTCGGTGGTGATCGACGCCGCGCGCCGAGGGCAACTGGGCTCGGACGGCCAGTACGGCTGGTCCGGCGCCGCGTCCACGTACTACACCATCGATCCGAAGGAACATCTGGTAGCCATGCTCTTCCTGCAGCACATCCCGCGCGATGACGGCAGGCGTGACCTGCCGCACGTCAGTCGCAGCTTCTACAACCTCGTCTACCAGGCGATGCCATGAGTGTCGCGGGTTGCCATACGGTGCTGGTGGCGGGCTCGGCCAATCTCGATTTCGTGGTGACCGCCGCCCGCGTGCCGGCGCCCGGGGAAACCATCCTCGGCCGCGACTTCAGGACATTTCCCGGCGGCAAGGGCGCCAACCAGGCCGTGGCCGCCGCCCGCGCCGGCGGTGCGTCGACGCGCATGCTGCTGGCATTGGGCACCGACGCGCACGCGGAGCCCATCGAAGCCTCGCTGCGGGCGGCTGGGGTGAAGCTCGATATCGTGCGTGCAGCTTCCGAGGCCACCGGCGTGGCCTTCATCTGCGTGGCGGATTCAGCCGAGAACGCCATTACCGTGGCGCCGGGCGCGAATGCCACCCTCAGCGCCGCGCACCTGCCACCCCTCGGCCAGGTGAGCCATCTGTTGTTGCAACTGGAAACGCCCCTGCCGGTGGTACAGGCTTGGGCCATGGCGGCGCGCGATGCTGGTGTCGTGGTGGTGCTCAACGCGGCACCGGCGGCCACCCTGCCGGAAGAATTGCTGCGTTGCGTCGACATGCTTATCGTCAATGAAGGTGAATTGGCCATGCTGGCCGGGCCCGGTGGCGATATCGATGCGCGGATGCAAAGCCTGGGTGTCGAATGCGTGGTGGTCACCCTCGGATCACGCGGGTGCCGGGCATGGCGTGGTGGGGAACCGCTGTCCCAACCGGGATTCGCGGTGGAAGCGGTGGATACCACCGGCGCCGGTGATACATTCTGCGGAACCCTGGTGGCCGCATTGTCGCGCGGCGAGGCTTTCGCCTCCGCCCTGCGTCGCGCCACCGCCGCATCGGCGCTGGCCTGCACGAAGATGGGCGCGCAGGCTGGCATGCCATCCTTCGACGGGGTCGAGCGGCTGCTGGCAACGTCCACCGAACCGGGCCATCGTGCCATCACTCCAGGCAACCGAAGGCCATGACCGCATCCAATCCCCCTGGCGACAACAACGACGACGCGCCCGTCCGCACCGAGTTCAAGTTCTCGCACGTCACCACTGGCCGCTACCTGCCCACGCCAGGCAAGGCGCCGGGCTGGCCGTTCGCCGAGATCGGCCACTGGAAGATGGACGTCGACGGCAGCGTGGACGACTGGGTGCGCGAGCTGCTTGACTGGCGGCGCGAGCATCTGACGCGCATCGGCTACGACGATGCCAATTACCGGCGTCCCGAATTGCAATGGGCCCAGCGGAACTTCGTCCACGCGCAGATGATGGTGGAGGATCGCTATTTCTTCGACGCATCCACGGGGAAGTACACCGTCGATCGCTACCTGGACGACCTGCAGCAGCGCTTCGGCGGCATCGACAGCGTGCTGATCTGGTTCGTCTACCCGAACATCGGCATCGACGATCGCAACAAGATGGACCTCGCCCATGACGTGCCCGGCGGCATCGAGGGCCTGCGCGGCGCGGTGGACGATTTCCACCGCCGCGGTGTGCGCGTATTCCTGCCCACCATGCCCTGGGACAACGGTACGCGCGAGCTGGGTATGCCCGACTGGCAGGCCATGGCGGAACTGGTGGCGGCCACCGGGGCCGACGGCATCAACGGCGATACCTACAACGGCGTGCCGCGGGCCTTCTTCGATGCCTGCGACGCCCTGGGGCATCCGGTGGTGCTGCAGCCTGAATCCACCATCAGCGCCGAGGAGCAGTTGATCTGGAACGTGCAGAGCTGGGGCAAGAAGGCGCCCAACGAGGCGGTGCCGCCGGTGGCGAAGTTCAAATGGCTCGAACCTCGCCACATGATCAACTACGAGAACCGCTGGGGTCGGAACCGGAACCACGACCTGCAGTACATCTTCTTCAACGGCATCGGCTACAACGCCTGGGAAAACATCTGGGGCATCTGGAACCAGTTCACTCCGCGCGATGCCGAGACTCTGCGCCGCATCGCCACCATCGAGCGCCAGTTCGCCCCGGCGATGACCAGCATGGACTGGCGGCCCTACGAGCGCACCCTGCAGGCGGGTGTCTTCGCCAGCCGGTTCCCCGCCTCCGGCTATACGCTGTGGACGGTGGTCAATCGCAACGAGCACGAGGTCGATGGCGAGCAGATCCGGCTGCCGCACGACGAGGGCGCCCGTTACTTCGACGCCTGGAATGGCGTGGCGCTTGAGCCACGCATCGAAGGCGCCCACGCCATCGTCGCCTTCCCGATGGAGGGAGCCGGCTGCGGTGCGGTGCTCGCCATCGCACCGGGTGTCGTCGTGGATGGCTTGGACACTTTCCTTGACGGCATGAGGCAACTCGCGACCACCCGGCTGGACTCCTTGTCCAACCAGTGGCGTTCATTGCCGCAATCCATCGTTGATATCGTCGCCACGCGTCCGGCGACGACGGTTCCCGAAGGCATGGTCGCCATCCCCGCCGCCACCTTCGACTTCGTTGTTGGAGGCGTGGAGATCGAAGGCCAGAGTTGGGAAGGCAACGACGTGCAGTACCCGTGGGAGTCCAGCGCACGGCGCAACCATCGGCACCGCATCGACATCCGGGCTTTCCATATTGACCGCACGCCAGTCACCAACGCGCAGTTCAAGACCTTCCTTGACGAAAGCGGCTGGAAGCCGCGTGACCTGCACAACTTCCTGCGCCACTGGCGCGATGGTGTGCCTCTTCCCGGAGACAGCAACAAGCCCGTCATCTGGGTGGCCCTGGAAGACGCACGTGCCTACGCCGCGTGGGCAGGCAAGCGCCTGCCGCACGAATGGGAATGGCAGTATGCGGCGCAGGGCACCGATGGCAGGCGCTATCCCTGGGGCAACGATGCAGATCCCACGAGGATGCCCGCAACGAACCGCGGCCGCACGCTTCGCGCGCCCGACGATGTGGACGCGCACCCGAATGGCGCCAGCCCGTTCGGTGTGCTCGACCTCGTCGGCAACATCTGGCAATGGACGGACGAGTACGTCGACGAACACACGCGTGCCGCGGTACTTCGCGGTGGCAGCAGTTACCTGCCACAGACATCGCACTGGTATTTCCCGCAGACCCACCGGCTGGACCAGCACGGCAAGTACCTCTTGATGTCGCCGTGCAAGGACCGCTCCGGTTGCGTGGGCTTTCGCTGCGTGGTGGACGCTGCCTGATGAAGCCGTAGCCGGAGCATTGCCATGACCCTCTCCACCACCAGGCTGGGTGGCTTGCTCGGCGACGCGCTCGAGGCCAACCTGCACGGCCGCCTTTCGCGCTTCATCGCCGATGAACAAAGCCCGGCGATCGCGATTTTTGCACCGGCACACAGGGATCAGAATCGTGAAGGCGATTGGTACGGCGAACACGCCGGCAAGTGGCTGGTTGCCGCCGCGCGCGCCGCTGCCCGCAGCCAGGACGCATCGCTGCGGGCCCGCGTACTGCGTGTGGCTGAATTCCTGGTCGGGGTGCAAGAACCTGATGGTTACCTCGGCACCTACGCGGCCGACCGGCGCTTCATGCAGCCGCAGCCGCCCAAGCCGGGCACCTGGGATGGCGCACCCAGCGTGCGCACGTGGGATATCTGGACCCACGCCTACCTGGTGCTTGGGTTGCTGGAAGTCCACAAGCAGTTCGACTCGCCGCCATGCCTGGCGGCGGCCTGCAAGATCGGCGACCTGTGCCTGCAAACGCTCAGCCAGGGCGGCATCGATATCACCGACCTTGGCAATCACCACGGCATGTCGGCAACCGTGTTGCTGGATCCGGCCGTGGAGCTTTTCTTCGTCACGGGAAACGATCGCTACCTGGAGCTTGCGAAGACAGTACTGCACCAGGCAGACGCCCACCGCGAGCTTGGCCTGCTGCGAAAAGCCCTGGCTGGCACCGACGCGGCCTTCATCGCCACGGGCAAGGCCTATCAGCTGGCGTGGAACCTCGTGGGCCTGGCCAAGCTCTATCGCGCCACGCGCCAGGATGAGCACCGTCTCGCCGTGGAAATGCTGTGGCAGAGCATCCGCGATCACCACCTTACCCTGGGCGGAGGGCCCTGGGGCGGCGTGGCGCATCGCTCGCGCGAATGCTTCAACCCGCCCGGTGTGTTCAGCCCGAACGGCTACGTGGAAACGTGCTCGACGCTTGCCTGGATGCAGCTCAACCGCGAGTTGCTGCGCATCAGCGGCGAGGCGAAGTACGCCGAGGAAATCGAGCGTTCCGCGTACAACGATCTGCTCGCCGCACAGGCGCCCGATGGCGAAGACTGGTGCTACTACGTATTCCCCAACGGCAAGCGCGTGCACACCACCTACTGGCGCTGTTGCAAGTCCAGCGGTGCGATGGCACTGGAGGAATTGCCCGGTGTCGCCTTCACCCAGATCGACGATCACACACTTGCCGTAAACGTGCATGGCCCGGGTGAGGCGAGTTTCGATATCGCCGGCGGCGTGAAGCTGGTGTCGCTCACTTCCTATCCCCACCGCGGGGAAGTACGCATCCGCGTGGCCATGCACGGCCACGCACGTTTCACCGTGCGCGTGCGTATTCCATCCTGGGCCATCTCTCCGTCCCTCGCCGTCAATGGCCACGCCGTCGACGAAGCCGTGGAAGCCGGGACGTTTGTTGCACTTACGCGCCAGTGGTCCGACGGCGATGAAATCCAGGCGCACTTCCCGGCACGGCCGCTCCTGCACCGCCGAACGAACCGAAACGTGCAGGAATCATTGGCTCCCGACGGCAGCCCGGTGCGCCAGGAAGTCCTTCACGAAGAGTATGTTGCGGTTACCCATGGACCGCTGGTGTATGCCACGGGGCTTATCGATGGCTTCAAGGCGAGTGAAAGCGTGCGCCTCCCCGACGGGCCGCCCGACAACTGGCTGCGGCACGAGGCTGCCAGCGCAAGCCTTACCGTCGAACTCGGTTACCGGCCTGCGCTGGTCTTCACGCCGTACTTCGCCGCCGGCGGTCGCGTGGATGGCGCATGGCGCCTCACCTGGCTGCCACTGGCGCCCGCCACCTGAGATTTCATGAGGACATCCTCGTTACACAAGAATTTGTCGCTTAAGAACATATCCCGGGCAGCTTTTTCCCATCGGCCGCCTATTGCAAAGTGACTCGTCGAGGGGTTGGCAACCGGATGAACGAGCAACGCATGGAATCACCCAGGCAACAGGCGCCACGCGCGCAGGCAGGTCCGCTGGCAGGCGTGCGGGTGCTCGATCTTTCCGCGTACATCGCCGGCCCCTATGGCTGCACGCTGCTCGCCGACCAGGGCGCGGACGTGATCAAGATCGAGCCTCCCGGGGGCGACAATCTTCGGCAGTATCCTTCGACGCTTGTCACGGAGAGCCGTGCGTTCCTTGGCGTCAATCGCAGCAAGCGCGGCATCGTGCTTGACCTGAAGCGCGCCCAAGACCATGCCGCGCTGCTTAAGATGGTGCGCGATGCCGACGTGCTGGTGCACAACTTCCGCCCCAGTGTGCCCGCACGGCTGGGCATCGACCATGAGCGCCTGAATCTGGTCAATCCCCGCCTCATCTACTGCGCCGTCACCGGCTACGGCGAAGACGGCCCGATGCGCGACAAGGCCGGCTACGACCAGGTGCTGCAGACCATGACCGGCATGTGCGCGCTGCAGGGCAAGCGCGGTGGGCCGCCGGAAGTGATCTACGGCTCGGTGGTGGATTACTACGCTGCCGCGTTGCTGGCGGCGGGCGTTTCTTCCGCGCTGTACGAACGCGAACGCAGCGGCCTGGGCCAGTTCGTCGGCGTATCGTTGCTGCGCAGCGCGCTCACCATGCAATCGGCGCGGATGATCTGGGCGGAAGGCGAATCGCTGGACATCGGCCGGGACATGCGCTCGGGCGGTGTCACCGGCATCCATCCCACGCGCGAGGGCTACATCTATATCTCGGCCAACACGCCGCGCTTCTGGAAGGCACTGTGTGAGCGCACCGGGTTGGACCTGCATGACGACGAGCGCTTCGACACGGTGCGCAAGCGCGCCGAACACCATGCGCTGATCGTGCCGAGGCTGCACGAGGCGCTGTCCACGCGCACGGCACTAGAATGGGAGTCGATCTTCGGCGATGACGTGCCCAGCGCCGCGGCCCGCCGCATCGAGGACATGTTCGACCATCCGCAGGTGGCGGCCGAGGGGATGATCGCCACCTTCGAGCATCCCGTGGTGGGGAAATACCGTGGCGTCACCCATCCGGTGAAGTTCGGCCGCACCCCTGGCCCGGAGCCCTTCGCTGCCCCGGTACTGGGGCAGCATGGCAACGAGGTGGGCTAGACCACCTCCCGCGTGGCTAGGCGGGAAATCCACATGTACATCGCGGTGATCACGGCGGTGAAGGCGATGCCGCCGATCCACAGGGCGGCCGTGCTGAAGCCCTCGCCCACCAGCGCCAGCGGCGTGGCCTGCTTCGAGAACACCACTAGCGCCGCCAATGCAACGCCGATCAGGCTTTCGCCGACGATCATGCCCGAGGCCAGCAGGACGCCCAGTTGCTTGGTGGGTTCGGCACGCGGACCACGGTCGGCGCGGCGATCGAACCACCAGCCCACCACCGCACCCACCACGATCATCAGCGTGGTGGAGCTGGGCAGGTAGATGCCCAGGCCCACCGCCAGCGGTGGCAGGCTGGCCGAGGTGGTGCGGCGGAGGATGGCGTCGATGATGATGAGGCCCACGCCGATCAGCGCGCCCTGGCCAAGCACGGACCAGTCCAGGTTTCCTTCGATCACGCCCTGGGCCAGTGCCGAGATCAAGGCCGCCTGGGGAGCGGGGAGGGCGCGCGAGGGATCGACACCCGGCGCACCGGCGAAGCCGTAGGCCTGGTTGATCAGATCCAGGACCGGTGGGATCACCGCCGCGCCGGCCAGCACGCCGACGATCAGCGCCACCTGCTGGCGCCATGGCGTGGCGTCCACCAGCTGGCCGGTTTTAAGGTCCTGCAGGTTGTTGTTGGCGATGGTCGCCACCGCGAACACCACCGCCGTGGCGAACAGGGCGAAGGCCACCAGGGCCTTGCCGGCGTCGGCGCCCAGCAGGGGCTTCACCCCGAACACCAGCAACAGGGCGGCACCGATCACCACCAGGATGCCCACGCCGGAGAGCGGGCTGTTCGACGAGCCGATCAGGCCGGCCATGTAACCGCACACGGCCGAGACGAAGAAGCTCATCACCACGATGTAGACCAGCCCGCTGATCGCCAGCAGCCACGCGTGGCTGGCCAGCGTGCCCACCGCGCTGAAGTCGTAGAGCAGCCAGATGATTGGCAACAGGCAAACCACCGAGATGATGCCCACGATATGGATGGGAATATCGCGCTCGGTGCGCGGCAGGGTGGCGGCCTGGCCGGCCTTGCGCACGCGAGCGGCGGCGGCCGCCGCGGCCAGCCCGCTCACCACCGGCTTCACCAGCTTCGCCAGCGTCCAGACGGCCGCCACGCCGATCACGCCGGCACCCATGAAGCGCGCCTTGTGCGTCCACACCGCCTGTGCGGTATCGGCGATGCTGCCCACTACTTCATGGCCGCTGGTGAACCACGGCACGATGCCGGCCCACGAGATCAGGAAGCCCACCAGCATGGCAATGCCCACCCACAGGCCCACGAGGTGGCCCACGGCGAACAGCGCGAACGACAGCGAGAAATCGAAACCGCTCAGCGCGCCCTTGCGACCGATGGCGAAGGTGCGCGCGATGTCGCTGGCAAAGATCTGCGTACCGACGATGATCGCGAAGATGGCGGACACTACCGAACCCACGACCACGGCCCTCAGGCCCGCCCCACTGGACTCGGCGGCTTGCGCGGCGGTCTGGCCGCTGGATGCATCGTGTTCGCCGCCAACCTTTAATACTTCCGCGCAGGCGACACCTTCGGGATAGGGAAGATCGGAGTTGGTGACCAGGGCGCGGCGCAGGGGAATGGAGTACATCACGCCCAGGATGCCGCCCAGAGCGCAGATGGCGAATGACGTCCAGTAGGGGAAGCCCGTCCACCAGCCCACCATAATCAGGCCGGGCAGCACGAAGATGATCGATGACAGCGTGCCGGCGGCCGAAGCCACCGTCTGCACGATGTTGTTTTCCTGGATGGTCGACCCGCGCACCGCGCGCAGCACCGCCATGGAGATCACCGCGGCAGGGATCGAGGTGGCGAAGGTCAGGCCGGCCTTCAGTCCGAAGAACACGTTGGCGGCGGTGAACAGCAGGGTGATCACCACGCCAAGCACCAGGCCTCGGATGGTGAGCTCGGTGCTGTGGTCCTGCAGGACGGCTGGCTGTGTCATTGGCGTGTTCTCCCCTTTTGAATCCAGTGGCCGAGCGTAAACCATTGCCTTGCTTGGTCGCCAGCGCTGGGGCAGCGGCCGACAGGCCTATAGGTGAAAGTACCGGCTCGAAGGCACAAAGGCCTACGAGATCTGTCGGCGGACTGGCATTGGTGGCGGCGGGCGCGACGGGAATTATGGGCGTCCCCTACATGGAGCATCCCGCATGCCTACAAACCTGCTTCTGCGTTCCGCACTTGTCGTAGGCCTGGGCGCCCTCGCCGGCGGTGCCGCGGCCTCTATTCCGGTGTCGACGGCAGCCGTCACAGCGGCCGAGAGCGATCGGGAGATCGCCAGATGCGTGGTCACAGTCTTCCATGAGGAGACGTTCGGCAGGAAAACGACCGCCATGATCCACCATGCCATGGCTCCCAACCTCATCCAGCATGACCCGGCGATTGAAGACGGTCGCGCCGGCTTCCTCAAGTACCACCAACAGCTGCTCACCACCTATCCGCACTATTCGGCCGAGATCCGCCGAGTAACGACGGATGGTCGCCTGGTCACTGTCCATGTGCTGGAGCGCCGGAACCCGTGGGATCGTGGCGACGTGCAGATCCACATGTATCGCTATGTGCCCTTCGTCGGCATCGCCGAGCACTGGGTCGTGCGCAACCCGATCCCGGCGACCAGCCTCAATGCCAACGGCCTTATCTAGGAGCCGCACATGAACTTGAACTTACCCACCAGCATTCGCCGCGTAGCCATGGTCCTGGCGTTGGCCATCCCGGTCGGTGCGGTCGCCATGCCGTCACCGGTAGCGGCGTCAAACACTGCTGCAGAGGAGGCGAATATGCAGACGGCGCGCGATCTCTTCGCCGCCATATTCACCGCAAAGGATTTTGCGCTTGCCGAGCGCTACCTGGGGCCTGAGTATATCCAGCACGCCGCGGACGTTGCCGACGGCAAGGAGGGCCTTGCCCGTGCCATTGCCGAGATTGTCGAGCAGGTCCCGCAGATCAGCTACGAGATCAAGCACATGGTGGCCGACGGTAATATGGTGACGCTGATGAGCCACCTCCGCCCGACCCCGGATTCCCGGGGCCAGATGCTATTCAATATCTATCGCTTTGACGCCGGCAAGATCGTCGAGCATTGGGAGACGATCCAGGATATCCCCGCGACCAGCGCCAACGGCAACGGGGTGTTCTAGGCGCTTGCCCTCAACGGGCAGGTCCGGACACGTAGCGGCTTCCGGCGACATGGAATCGCCACGGAAAGTCCAGGCCCACGCGGATGCCGATGCGCGGCCCGGCGACGATCGACACCGGTGGCGGCGCGCCATCGTCGAGGATGGCGAAACCCTCCGTGCCACGGACCAGGTCGATACCATCCTGCAGGCCGGTGATGCCCAGGGCCTGGGTCAGCCGCGCCGGACCGCGGCAGAGGTCGCGGTCGGCCTTGATGCCGCGCCTCGCCGCGCGCATCAGCTCGATGCCGCGCAAGGGCTCCAGGGCGCGGATCAATACACCCGATCCCTGGCCTTCCCCTTCGCACACGCAGTTGCAGCACCAGTGCATGCCGTAGGTGAAGTACACATACATGTGCCCGGCCGGGCCGAACATGGTGGCGTTGCGTGCCGTCTTGCCGCGATAAGTATGCGCTGCCGGATCAACGGCGCCGACATAGGCTTCGACCTCCACGATGCGTCCAGCGCGCCCGTCGCGCGAGGCCAGCACCTTGTGCAGCAGAGTCGGCGCCACTTCCGGTGCCGGACGCGCGAAGAACGAGTGGTTCAGGCGTTTGCCGGGCCACCGAACGCGTGGAGTTACGTTGTTCATGGCGCTCATCTGGGTATCAGGCGAACAGGCTGGCCAAGGAGTGCACGGCCTCTTCCGATACCGCCCGCACCGGTGTGGTGTCGGCGTTGTTGAACTGTCCGTGGTCGTCGAGCACCTGCACCATCAGTCCATCGCTTCGCGGCACCATGCTTATGTGCCGGGTGCGCAGGCCGTAGGTGACTTCCGGTTGCGGAATCAGCCGCGCCGTCTGGCCGCGCACGGGGATGACCGATTCGTCACCGAACAGGGCCCGCGCCCCATAGCCGGTGGCGTTGACCAAGGTCGCCTCGGGCAGGGCCATCAGATCGCCGGGCTGGTGGAACTCGCGCACCTGGATTTTCCCGCCCGCGGTAAGGAAATCGTTCACCAGCATGTGCGCATACGTGCTGATGTTGAACATCAGCGTGGTATAGCGGCGCGTGTAGTGCTGCTTGAAGGGCAGGCTTCCCGGCGGCAGGTCCACCGAATGCGGCGTGAGGTCGGCTATGCGTTCGTGGAATTCGCCGTAGTCCGGTTCGTCATCCACGGGATCGGGCGGTGCCTGGCCCGGGGCGTAGTCGGATAGGGAATAACCCTCGATCCACTGGATCGGGTTGCCAGGCAGGCCGAGCATCGACTGGTAATTCCGCCACGATGTCCGCGCCATTGCTTCCCAGCGATCAGCCAGCGCCGGTGCGTGGGCGTCCTCGCAGATGCGCGAGTCCGGCGTCCAAAGGCCCGAGGCACGCATCGAGAACACATCCGGCGGCAACTGCTTGGCGTAGATCGTCACCGGCAGGCCTGCGCGCTGGGCAAGGATCGCGGTGGTAAGGCCAAGCGCGCCGCAGCCGATCACGCCCAGTTCCCTGGCCCCCGTCTGCATCGCCAGCTCCAGTGCCAGCGTGCCTGAGCCCCACGAGAGCGACCAGCCGCTGCCGCCATGGCCGTAGTTGTGCACCACGGCCTTGGGGCCGATCTTCTCAAGCTCGATGCGCGGGCCGGCGGCGCGGAAGGGCCGCGTACAAACATAGATGCCGGTGATGCGGTCGGGGCTTGCCTTGACCGGCGCAAGTGTCGGCACGCCCGAACCCATCAGCGCAGCGGAAGCCACGCCGCCCCGGCGGGGGCCGGGCACCGCGCACCCGGACAGGGTGGCCGCAGAGGCCATCGCGGCCAGGGTCGCGCCCTGGCGCAGGAAATGGCGTCGATCGTGTTTCATGGGTTCAGTTACCAGTGCGCGGCACCACGGTCAGGGTGATCGAGGACGGATGGCCGGCATCGTGGTGCACCGCGTTGTTGGCAATCACTCCCTTGGCCTCGTCGTAGTTGTTGCCGCCTGTGTTGAGGTTGCGGTCGAAGCGCGGGAAATTGCTGCTTGAAACTTCCACGCGCAGCTTGTGGCCGGGGCCGAAGTAGTTGCTGGTGTCGATCGGCTGGAAGGTCACCTTGGTCACTTCGTCGGGCTTCATCCACGCCAACGGCTTGTCGTAGCCATTACGGTAACGCATGCGCTGGATGTTCTCGGTGATGTTGAACGCCTTGCCGTCCGGGTGCACGTCGATCACCTTGAAGGTGAAGTCGGTGTCCTTGGCGCTGGACGATACATACAACGTTACGGTGATCGGTCCGGATACCTCCGTGCCTTCCTTGAAGGGTTCGGAGTCGTACACCAGCACGTCATTGCGCACTTCGTGCGAGGTCTGGTCGAACGAGCCGAACTTCACCGCATTGCCCTGGCAGCAGCCACCGCCACCGAAGGTGGGTACCGGGTTGGCCGGGTCGTAGATGAACTGGTCGGGGTTGTCTTCGGCCGCTGGCGCGCTGGCGAGCTTGCCGTCACCGTAGAGCGTGTTGGCTTTTCCGCCGCTGTTGAAATACAGCGTCTGCGTGGTCGCGCCGGCGGGCGGCCAGGTATCGGACGTCTTCCACTTGTTCTCGCCCATCACGTAGTAGGTGACCTTGGCCTGGTCGATGCTGCCCTTGCCGTCGCCCTTCAGGAACTTGTCGAAGAAACCCATCATCAGCTTCATGTAGTCGTAGCGAGCGTCGCCCATGTCCAGGTCGCCCACCATGGTGTGCTCGGAAGCGCGCGTATAGGCACAGTGCAGCACCGGGGCGATCACGGCGTACTGCTGGTCGGCCACGTCCTTCGGCGCGGTCTTGCGCACGTGATTGAAGGCGGCAAGGTTGGGCGACACCGACACATCGAACCAGCTCATGAACCACAGGCCCGGGCGCTTGATCGGCATGTCCTCGTTCCACAGGCCGCCCTTGCGCCACGCGGGATCGTTCGGTGCGCGGGCGATCATGTTGCCGCCGGTGGGCACCGGCATCTTGTCGGCGAAGATGCCCTTCGGGCCATCCACCGCGGCGATGATGCCGTTCTCGGGCAGGTGCCAGAAAGCCTTGTCCCAGTCCACCGGGGGCATCTGCGGGTCAAGGTCGAACATGCGCGAGGCGTTGATCAACTCGGCCTGGGTGGCATCCTTGGGAAACATCGGGCGCACCTGGTTCTGCTCGCCGTAGATCCAGGCGATGAACAGCATCTGCACCGCGCCGCCGCGATACCAGTTGCCCTGTTCCCAATAGGGGCCCACCTTGCCCACGCCGGCACCGAAGCCCTGCACATTGAAGGCCGCCAGGTGCGGATCATCCTGCGCCACCACGGCCATCTGCCATTCGGCGGTGGAAGAACACCCCGTGGTGCCCACCTTGCCGTTCGACCAGGGCTGCGATGCCATCCAGTTCACCGCATCCACGCCGTCGCTGAGCGGCGCGCCGAGGATGTCGTAGTTGCCCTCGGAGAAATAATGCCCGCGCTCGTTCATGTTGACGTACGCGTAGCCGGCCTTCACCGCCTGCAGCTCGCGGCTCATGTCGCGCGGCGCGCCAAGCTTCACATCCCAGAAATTGAAGTTGTACGGCGTGCGCGAAAAGATGATCGGCACCTTGCCGGAGGCGTTCTTCGGCCGGTAGATATCCGCCGCCATGCGCTTGCCGTCGCGCATCTTCACCATCACCTTGCGGTCGATGACGGCCACCGATTCGAGCTCTTGTTCCAGCGCATTGCGTTTGGCAATCAACTCTGCCTGGGGATCGGCCTTTTGCGCCGGTGATGCGGCGGACGCCAGCAAGCACGCCAGGGCAACCGAGAAAGGCGCGGCGCAAGCCACGGCAGACGACAAGCGCTTCGATCGCATCTTAAGGTTCTCCCCATTGGATCGCCAGATTATGGCGAGTCCCTCGCGCGGTAGGCAAACCACCAGCGCACAAGTTGATCCCAAGCAGATGAAATTTTATTCATTTGCGTCATGGCAATGTCGACGCGGTTCTTCGGCGAGCTTCTGCATGATGAAAAGTTGATCGAGTACCGTTCGAACCGCTTGGTGGCGTGGTTCATAAAATTCCCCATACTTGCAACAATCCACAAATTGCCCCACGCTCCGGGGCCTGGGTCCAGACGGGTAGGTGGGGTATGGCTAGTGGTTCGATAGCGTTGGGCCGCCCGGGCGCGCGTTGGTGTGTAACGGCCGCGGTATTGGCCCTGCTGGCAGCAGCACCGTGGGTGCCCGCAGGGGCCCAGCAGGCTGCGGCTCTCCCGGCGAAGAGTACGTCGCATGCCGTCACCTACGACAAATATTCCCTTCTCGTCGACGGCAAGCGCATCTACCTGTGGTCGGGCTCGTTCCACTACTGGCGCCTCCCCAGCCCGTCGCTCTGGAAGGACGTGCTGCAGAAGATGAAGGCCGCCGGGTACAACGGCGTGGAAATCTACTTCCATTGGGGGTTCCATTCGCCGCGGCCAGGCGTCTACGACTTCACCGGTGTTCGCGACGTGGACCGCCTGCTGGACATGGCGCGCGACGAGGGCATCTATGTGATTGCCCGACCCGGCCCCTACATCAATGCCGAAACCGACGGCGGCGGCTTCCCGGCCTGGCTTGCCGGCACGGCGGGAAAATCCCGCACCACCACACCGGAATACACTGCGGCATACAAGGACTGGCTCACCCACATCGATGCCATCATCGCCCGGCACCAGGTCACCAACGGCACGGGTTCCGTGCTGCTGTACCAGGTGGAGAACGAGCTCTACACCGAGAACGACGACACCCGTCGTTACATGCAGGACATCGCCGACAAGGCGCGCGCCGACGGCATCACGGTGCCATTGACAGGCAACCACAACGACAATTTCCTCACCGGGCTGGGCGCGCCGCAGATCCCCGGCTTCGATTCGTACCCGCTGGATTTCGACTGCACCCGGCCCGAACGCTGGAACAAGCTTTACGACTTCAGCAGCGAACGGCTGGCTTTGAAGGATACGCCGCTGTTCTTCCCCGAATACCAGGGCGGCGCCTTCGACCAGTGGGGTGGCTCGGGCAACGCGAAATGCCGCGAACTCACCGGCGTGCCGTTCGAGCGGGTGTTCTACAAGGCCAATATCGCCGCCGGCTCCACCATGCAGAATTTCTACATGACCTACGGCGGTATCAATTGGGGTTACCTGGCCTCGCCGGGTGTATACACCTCGTACGACTATGGCGCGGCCATCGAGGCCAGCCGGAAGCTCACCGCCAAGTACGATCAGCAGAAGCTCCTGGGCTACTTCGTGCAAGCCGTTGCCCCGCTGGCGAAGACCGACCGCCTGCCCGTACGGCCACCCACGCAACAAGGTGTCCGTGACGACGCGCGCGTCAATCCCGACGACGGCACGCAGTTTCATATCGTCCGGCACGCCGATGCGGCATCCACGGCCGACGACAGCACCCACGTGTGGATGAACCTGGCCTCCGATGCCGCCCACGGTGGCAAGGCTGTCTACACCTCGGTGCCGCAACAGCCGGGCACGGCGCTGCGGATCAACGGGCGAGATTCGAAGATCCTGCTGGCCCATTACCGCTTCGGTTCGCAGGAGCTGTTCTATTCCACCTCCGAATGGATGACCCAGCTTGCGTCTGGAGGACGGGATATTGCGCTGCTTTACGGGCATCACGGCGAAGACGGCGAGACCGTTCTGCGCTATGGCTCGGAACCCCGCGTGCGCGTGCTGGCGGGGCAGGTGGCCAGCCACTTCGATGCCAGGAACGGAACGCTCCGGCTGAACTATCGTCATGACGGGCTTGCCCGTGTGTTGATCGACGGTGCCGAAGGAAGGTCACTGTTGTTGCTCCTGGCCGATGACGCTACGGCCGCTACGTTCTGGCAGGTGCCATCGAACGATGGCCCGGTTCTGGTGCGCGGCCCGTACCTCGTCCGCGAGGTGAGCGTGTCGTCGGCGGGTGCCACCGCCTCCTTGAAGGGCGACGCCGCCCAGCCAGGTGAGGTGGAATTCTTCAATCCAGGAACGGTGAAATCCCTTGGCTGGAACGGCCGCGCCGCTGGCACATCCGTAACGCCGTCAGGCAGCCTGCTCGCCCAGGTGGATGGTCCATTGCCGGTGACGCTGCCGGCGCTCGATCACTGGAAAACCCACGCCGGCAGCCCCGAAGCCGAGCCGCGGTTCGACGACCATGCCTGGGCGCGCGCCGATCTTGCCTCGACGAAGAATCCCTACTGGGACGGCCACTCGCCGATCTGGAACAGCGATGACTATGGCTTCCACCATGGCGCAGTGTGGTATCGCGGCCACTTCAAGGCCACCGGCCGCGAAACCGGCATCATCCTCGGCGCCTACATGGGCGTGCACCTTGGTAACCATGGCGTGTTCACCGTATGGCTCAATGGCCACTACCTGGGCAGCAATCCCAGCAGTTCGCAGCTCTTCAACATCGATCCCTCTTGGTTGCAGCCTGGCAAGGACAACGTGCTCGCCGTGCTCGTGGATAACATGGGCCACAACCAGGAAGAGCGCAACGGCGTGACCAAGGAACCGCACGGCCTGTACAAGGCGACCTTCCTCGGCTCCGATGCCACGATTGACTGGCGCATCCAGGGAAACCTCGGTGGCGAGGACGGCATCGACAAGACGCGCGGGCCATTCAACAACGGTGGCCTCTACGGCGAGCGCCTGGGCTGGTCACTGCCCGGTTTCGATGACAAGACCTGGAAGGATGCGACGCTGCCTTCGACGGCGAACGAGGCTGGCGTGCAGTGGTACCGCACGAACGTCGCGCTCGACCTTCCCCAGGGTCAGGATGTTCCCATCGCGTTGAAGATCGAGGATTCGGCGGAGCGCCCTTATCGCGCGTTGATCTTCGTCAACGGCTGGCAGGTGGGGCGCTACATCAACGATGTGGGGCCACAGCATGAGTTCGAACTACCCGCGGGTTTGCTGCACGCGCATGGTCCGAACACGATTGCCATCGCCTCATGGACGACGGGCGTCGGCGGCGGCCTGGGCAAGATATCGTTGATCGTGCAGGGTAATGTGACCACGTCGTTGAAGGTTGACGACGTGGCGGCGCCGGGCTATGGGGATCTTGAAGGAACGCTAAAGGCATCGTCCGGGCGCTGACATGCCCGGCACGGATTCGCGTGCTAGATTCAAGGCCCGTTTCCACCGGACGGAGTGTGCCCGTGATTGCTGCCCAAGAGCTGGAACTTCATGATGCACAACTCACTGGCGTGGAGGTGCGTCCAACGACGCGGGAGGTTGCCGTCTCCGTTCGCGCCTACGTCGGCGTCGCGCCCAACACCAGGACCAAGCTGACGGTGCTGTTCAAGGGTGTGAAGCAGTTCACCCAGAACATGGATTTCCTCGCCATGGAGGATAATTCGAGCGCCGGGAACATCAACTATTGGGCGCCGGCACTGCAGGCGGGAACCACGTACATCTACCTGATCGACGGCGTGATAGCGGTGGAACACGAGTCGATCGCAATCACCTGACGTCGCCGGCGCCTGCCACCATCTACCCGATGGACTAACCTTTACGCGCCTCTTCCGCCGCCGGGCACCCGGCGATGGTCGTGATCGATACTTGCGGCCGGCCGTCGAGTTCGCGGAAGTCCCAAGTGCCCTGGCTCCCCAGTTCGGTCTGCACGCTGGGGGAGATCGTGGCGTACTTGCCCTTGTCGTCGCGGATGCTGCCGCGAAGCTCCACCTTGATGGCCTTGCCACCGGCGGGCGTCGTGGTGATGTCGAGCGTCCACAGGGGCTTGCCGTTGGCATCGGCGTCGCCGCCGGAGATGGCGCCGGGCTCGCCGGCGCGCAGGCAGATCTTCGGCGTGGCCACGACCTTCTCATGCAGGGTGATAGCCAGCGACATCTGGTACAGGCCGCCCGCGGTGGACGCCGGTGCGGGCTCCGGTGCGGTGGATGTGAATGCCACGCCGGTCACCATCATCGCGGTGACGGCAAGGAGGATCTGGCCACCCGTGCGTGTGAGGGGACGCGTTTGCTTTGTCTTCAACATGGCGATGCGCTCGGTCAGGGGGTGGTACGAACCCCACGCGTTGCCGACTGGCAAGCGAAGGACGGAAAGCTGGTGGCTCCTGACCAGGATGTCGGCGTAGACACGTACATCCCGCTGGCGGCGTGCGAGCACCACGGCATCGCAGGCCAGTTCCTGGTCCCGACGAAAGGCGCCAAGCGCCCACCACGCGGCGGGGTTGAACCACATCACAGCCACCGCCGCGTGTGCCAGTAGCAGCCACAGGCCGTCCCGGCGGGCGGCGTGGGCTTCCTCGTGGGCCAGCACCAGTTGTTGCTCGCGAGGGGAATAGTGGTGATGGAAGTCGGCGGGCAGAACGATCATTGGCCGGAAGGCGCCAACCATCGCGGGCCCGATGTCGCTGCGCGCGGCGATCACCACCGGCCATGGGCCATCGTGAGCATGGGGTGTTGCCGCACGCATGCCATGGCGATATCGCAACTGCGAAGCGATTGTCACGATGGCAAACGTGATGGCGCCTGCCACCCAAAACAGGCAAATCCATAATGCGTAGTCGCGGCTGGTGCCTGCTGTCGCCGGCAAGGCTGGCACATGGATCGCGGCCGCGGCCGCGACGAACCACGGCACCTGGCTGGCTGGCACGTGCAGGCCCAACGGACGAAGCGCAGCGCCAAGTAGGGCCAGCGCGGGCAAGGCCCATAGCTGCCAGGCGCGGACGGAGCCGAAGTAACGGCGAAACGAGGGTCGAAGCAAGGCCACCAGGGTGACCGTCGCGGTGAACGCGACCACGGCGAACGCAGCTTGCCGCAGCAGGTCCAGGCTATTCATCGCCAAGCTCCTTGAGCAGCTTGCGCAGCTGCGCCTTGTCCCGCGCCGACAGTTTCCTGTGCTCGGAAAAATGCGCGACCAGGGGGGCCACGCGGCCACCGAACAACCGGTCGAGCAGGCTGGTGCTCTGCTGGGTGATGTAGTCGTCGCGGGTAAGCACGGGGGAATAGAGGTAGCGACGACCCTCCCGCTCGGCGCTGATCGCACCCTTGTTAAGCAGGCGGTTCAACAGT
>Ga0307510_10001073_pt1 | contig 29124 bp, 28 predicted proteins | sample 12_EM_MG_FD_207224 | JGI IMG/M metagenome (GOLD analysis project Ga0307510, IMG submission 207224) | Populus trichocarpa ectomycorrhiza microbial communities from riparian zone in the Pacific Northwest, United States - 12_EM | ecosystem: Host-associated > Plants > Roots > Unclassified | place... | reverse complement strand
AGTATTCTGATTTAAAATAAGGTGACTTATAAGGAGAGGTCGGCATATTAGACATTAATTGGACCATAAGCAGACATGACTTATCCATTCCTGCCCGTCATGATAGTGGGCCCAAAACCAGGTGGTAACTAAGTTATGCCATTCATAACCACTCACAATGGGCGACATTAGCTCACGAGCCATTAACAGAACTTGGCCAAATTCCTGATGCATGGATACAGTTTATAGCGAAGACCCAGGCTGGGAAGGTGCTAGTTCTCTTTGGCGAAGTGGGCACAACAACCTCCAAGTCCACTGCGCAGCACCGTATAATACCAACGGCAACGGCTGAGTATGCCTGCTACTCACCTCGCAGTCCCACACTCGTCGCCTATACCCTCTCAAAGTATAGTATAGGATCCCGAAGTAATCCATTGGCTTTGCACTCTGACTGCGCACCATGCTGGATAGAGAAAGTTATGGGTGTGTGCGTGTGTGTGTGAGTGTGTGAGAGAGAGAAGAAAGAATAAAACAGACATGGGAAGACTTTGCCACGACGTTCGCGGGAAATTCGGCTCTGCCCTCCTGCGGCACTGCATCGGCCATTCCATCCTCTACACTCAAAGAGCAACTCGACACCGACTCGGACTTCTACGAAGCGCTAAGTCAAGGGCCGTTCATCACCGGGTCCCCCAAATAACGACAGAGAACGAAAGAAAAAAGAACGGCAGTTGGGCCACGCCACATTGCGTCCCTCCTTACCTCATTCATGACGAGATCAACCGACTGACTTCGTATCAGTGTCACCGCCGCGACACGTTGTATGATGCAGTACTATGCTAAGGTATCACGCCAACGTACGAGATAAGGCTTCGTCCGGGCACAAATGGCCTTCTCCTCGGAACCCGCGTTTCGAGTCGAATTCAACCAGTGGTGCGTTTACTTGGGACGTGGCTGGAACGTGCCTCACCTGACCGTTCCTGTACAAGGGCGCCGTCCAAGTCCGTGAATCCCACCCTCCTTCCCCCTGTCACCGAACTTACCGCCAGCCGGTCATCGGATCTGCACTCCACCATGTCCGCAGTGTGTTACTCCGCGCCTGTCGTCGATTTTTCCCAATTCCACTGTATCGTACTGACAGGCTTTAGCCACTTTCCAGCCACGCGATCGACACGTTGGGTCGATACGGGCGTCTCGAAAAACGTTACAGTAAGTGGGAGCCTGCCTGTTTGGCGGGTTTTCCTGTATCGACTAAGTCATCTACAGAACAAATTGCTTGCCGTCGCCAAGTGAGTTTTGCAGTCGCGCCACACACACGCACGCACATACAGTAATATGACTTCAAGTTCGCGCGTTGTTGTCGGAAGGACTTGTATTCCGCATTTCTTCCGAGCCTGGCCACACTTCATACCAGTGTACTGTACCTCATGAAAAACCCGAGGCATTCGAGGCGCACTCCTTCCTCCCGATATACCCGCGGTACTGTACTGGCATATAGGGGGATGCGCTGTGGGCCACCTGGCCTTCGTGATAAACGCGCGTGAAGTCACGGCAACCACTGCCGTCATTTTTGATCTTACCTGCAACGTGCCACCGCTAACCCACAACCTACCAGCAAAGAAGCGCTATTGCATTCACAGTTAGGATGTCACGCATCAGAAGCATAGCGCCCACCAACCCACGGGTCTTGCATTTTCATTCTAGTCTTGCATATCCGAGAGCTTCGCATCGAACCACTTACAAATCCAGCACGAACCATGACACCCATCAGAGTCACCCTTGACAGGACCCCCGCATACTCACTGGGGGTTGTGATCAGCACCTTCCTAGACCGAGCGAATTAAATTTTATAGATAGCGGTCAAGATTAGCAGACCCTATGTAAAGATAAGAAGCTATGACAATGGAGTAGATGAGGGATGTAGTGGGAAAGTGAGGGACAATAACGTGGGGTAATATACGGTAGGTTGATGGATGACGAAAGTGCAGGGTAATAAAGATGTACTCTAATGAGGAATTGCAAGGAGAGAAATATTAAGGCAACGCGGAGGATACAAGTCTCAAAATGGTACACCCAAAATGGGAGAAAATTCTAGGAGTGATTCATGTCCAATGGCAGCCCTATGGCGCTCGCGCCAACGCCAGCAGCAAGCGCTAGCACTGGGACCGACCGGTTTTTTGTCTGGATCCGGCGAATGAAAAACTGCACAGGGAGGCACTGTTGGTGATGATCGTGGCGGTGGTGAAAATGACTATGCATCGTATAAATGCGGTGAGAAATGTCCAGGAGGGTGTTGGCGAACCAGCGGGCATTGCCCTCCAAAAGGTTAGAAAAATACCGCGCCGTGGCTGCTCGCGCTAGTGCGGATGGTAGTTTGTGTCGAAGTCTGCGTCTGGGAACCAGTGGCCGGCTTTCCGGAAGATGGAGAGGGGTCCTTGAAAGCTTTATTGATGATGGGTGAGCGCGACTGCATGATAGAAAGATGGTTTGAACAGGCGAGAAAGTAGGGCGTGGGTGTGGGTGATGGCTCTGCAGGAGCAGGCGAAGGGAGGTTGGGATTACTGGGAACCAATGTGTGAAGGGCGCGGGACTTTATACGTCCGCAGGGCGGGAACTGATGCTGGGCGTTTAGTGTAAGTTTTCAAGACATGCCACAGAGATAGGACTGGCACCGCCTCTGCCGGCAGAGAGGATAATAGCCAAGTCAGAAATGTGGCATTAGAATTCTTGTCAGTGGCGTGGCGGCGGAAGGGAAGTGACTGACTGACTCGGTTGTCGGTTCCCTCGTTGCGTTGGCCCGGCTGGTGGATCAACTTCTTTCTTGAGCAATCAGGACCCAGGCACGAGGCAGGCAAGCGCGTTCGAATCCGCGTCAGAGCGTACCACTTTTAGACTTGTCCCACCCTTCAAGATTTCAAAGGGAAAAAGGAAAGATCCGGTACGGGCGGAATGAATTGTATTTGTGGATATCCAAAACCATCACTATTACTGTAAAACACCCGCCATCCCTTTTGCTGCGCTGCATCAGCCGCACTTAAGCCGTCAAATCGTCAAACTGTGGTGGTGATGTTATACAGTTAGGTTTTAAACTAGCTAGCCGAGGTGCGTGCTTTCGGTGTCTTGTGGTTGGTCAGGTCACAAAAAAAACCGTTGGCCGTTTGGCGCTTCCATCCCTTGCTTAGCGCGTCGTGAAAAATCTCTGACAACTACAGTCAGTCCCTGTTACCGGAAAAAAGGGTTGAACAGATATGGCCTAGCCCGCCCAGCGGCTTGCTTGAAAAATACTATGACTTTTGCCGCCCTACAATTTGTTAGCCCGATTGCCGCACCTATAAAACGTGCAGCAAAAAAAAGGCTTTGATGAGAGTCCAGAGTGACAGCATGCCACGATTGGGGGACAAAACTATAACAAATCTGTCATGGCGTGAACGACATGTACTGTACAGTGCGAAAGATGTACAGTACGGTAACTTTGGATCCTTCGCGAATCACCGGATATTTCCGTCAGATGCTCCGTCAACAAATAAGGCCATCTGGTCGGTCAAGGTCTAGACCCTGGTCAGTGTGCTTTGTGTGGCACTGTGCACGCACGACACGGGCTGCGGAATCCTTTTGGTCACTGCACCAACGAGTCACAAAGGAATGATCTCGGAATCCAGTCGTCACGGCATCGCCTCACATCGAAATTTTTTGCATCCATGGCATTTGGAGAACGGTACAATGGCTCAAACGCCACAATTTTCTGAGAAAAAATATTGTTCAAGGCAAACCAAACAATGAGGCGCGTTATGCCAACTGGAATTCCACACGGCTAGACTCGCATTTGGCAGCCACAAAGACAAAAAATTGGTCATGAAACTGTCACTTGTATCTGTCGTAATAACGCCCATAATAGTCACGCTGTACATTCATGAAACTACCTATGACAGCATTTTCTTGCGAACAATAACACGGAGAAGGCGGTTATTGGTGTGGCATGTTAAAGCCACCAATGATGGCTAGACTATCTCAATGACGATTTTTCCACTTCCAGTCAGCCAATCAAGTCAGCCAACTTATGCCAGAATTAGTTGGATAGACACACATATTTTGATCTGCCTCCATGACCCGTGTAGCTTCTCTAACTTCCGCCCATGGGTAGACCTAGTAGGATGGATGATCATAAAAATGGACGTTGCCGCTCAGGTGTGATGAGATGTGTCAGAACATGAGCTTGCCTTGTGAATGTACGTCCGTATGGGGCCAGATCCTTCACTCCCCGTGAAGAAACTTAGCAACTCGCCAAATCTAAGCGCCGTATGGTTACTGGGCCCTGTTAAACGTAATAAGAAAGGGCGTCATTGACCTCCTGAAAACCTCTGCCTTATAATCTGCTGATCGCAAGCGTAGAGTGGAGCCCTGGATGCGGAGGCGCTTCATCAGGATCGGGCGAAGATCCAGGCTTGAGACTTCTGGGCCTAAGTACGCGTTTAGATATCAGGGATCAGTACTACACAGTTCCCACAATAGTCTGTGACACGGGCAAACCACTGATGAGGGACAGCATCGTCATACGACCGTCCATTGCCAATGCATCCAGGTTGCGGCTGAAATGCGCCTGACCGACAGTATCAACGATGAGGTCAACGCCTTTTCCGCCCGTGGCGCCATTCGTAACCTCCACAAAATTTTGTTTCTTATAATTTGCAGCATGAGTAGCACCAGCTGGGAGGGATAGAAGCCAATCGAGCTTTTCCGCCGTAGATGCCGTCGCGGTGATAGTTCGCCTGATATCAAGAGTGGCATAAAAGAAGCTGGAGGAGAAGAGCAGAAGGTTGACAGAGGCGAACTTACGCTCCATAGAAGCACGCGAGTTGGATCGTGGCAATCCCTACGCCTGAGGCGGCTGCATGCACAAGCACATCGTCTCCGCGTTTGATGTCGCCAACCAGGACAAGCGCCTGAAAAGCTTCCCGCGCTTGTTCAGCGCTGAGCCCGGGAGGGACCATACGGATCAACTTGGGACTCACCTGTAATGAAAGCCTCCGGGATGCTTGCGGCCTCCACTAAAGACAATTGCGGCGGCTTGCGAAGGATTTGTGTTTCAAGTACGGCAATGAACTCTGCATAAGCGCCCTGAAGCGGCGGGTCAATTAACATTGAGATCTGCCCTTCAGTCGGCCGACCGGCTTTTCACTTGCGCCGACTTACCCCGGATGCAAGGCCGAGGACTTCATCGCCTATCGCCCAGTTTGCTGATGCGTTGGGGCCGAGAGCGGTAATATGTCCAGAGAATTCCACGCCCAGAATCTCTGACGCGCCCGGCGGAAGGGGGTATTGGCCCTTACGTTGTGAAATATCCATGCGATTCAATCCAAACGCCGCAATCTGACGTGATTTGAGCGCGGTGATGTGAGGGCACGCTTGCTCGGAGCTGCAATAATACATGCCTTGACCAGCACCTCCTGCGACTTCAGTGTCGGCATGGCCGTCTCGCCGATATACAAGTTTTCGAGAGGACCTTTTCCATCCTTGATAAGGATTGCCCGCATTTTCGCCATGGTCCTTTTTGAGGGATGATCGTGACTTGAAAGATACAGTAAGGAGAGGTACGATCATGTTTCAAGTTCGTGACGCGCAGTTGTGTGTAATATTTGAGTGAGATTATTATTGTTTGCCTTTGTGTTTTCAGTTACCCCGAATCGGGCATCGCCGATTTGCCTACGAGCTCGTACCCATACAGTATAAATAGAGTACGGATCGTAAGTTAGACCGTGGGTAAACATGTCACTCTGTATGGCCATGTTCAGAGTCGTATATTCAACATATAGTTTGGCAAAAAAAAGGGGGGGTCGTTATAAAACTCATGAGAGGACTGTCGGATTAATACTGTACCAGTAAAGCTACATGAAATGTTTGACTAGCGTATCACATCCAGCGAGTAATGAATTTGGTGCCATAACCTGACAGTTGTGTGGGTACGTGCGTGCGAACGAACATTATTTCTGTCTCGCCCGCACAAGCCCAGGCAATGTCGTGGCGAGGCTCTGTCCTCGGTGGCTCTTGTGGTAATGGTTGTGGGGAGTAACTTCAGTCACGGTCCAGGGATGAATAGGCACACGACCGCAAATGCACTATAGATATACGTACACACGCAATGTCACAAGCAGTCCAGATAGCCCGCTGGATAGTGGAATTAATTTCAGCGCAGAATCTGATCCCAGGGAATACTAGTAGGGTAATTCGAGGTCAGCATTGCGAAGGTGGCAGTTGTGCAAGGCAAGCCATGGCTTTCTATTATCGCCCAGTGGACAGCAAAGCTTTGCGGCGGTCTGTGCTAGGCGGGCGCCGTTGGCATTTGGGGTCAGTCGCTAGTGCAGACGGAATATGATATAGTGGGCTTCGTTCCCCCAACGATTGGGAACAGACAAATGTATACCATCTGGTTGTGTGGACTAGATCCGGACATCATGATGTTAGAGCCGTCGGTGCCGTCAACTGCAACATCGCAGTCGCTGACAGCCTTCGTACCGCACGCATCAGCGAAAACCTGAGAGATGGGGTTCGTGCCTTTCGTAGGCCATAGGGCGGCGACTTTGGTCCTGGTCAGCACATTACCTGAAGGAGTATAGCAAGGCGCGCTCATAGACAGAGATAAAGACGGTGTAATCGAGGTAGACGTAGGTGGGTTGTGACCGGAGGAAGGACGGAAAGACAGTCTCGTTGATGGGAGGGCAACGAGAAGATGAAGGCGAGGAACAGCAGGAACGCGGCACCGTAAGCCGTAGAAGGCGGAGGCAAGCCGTTCGAAACAGGTGCGCGACAACATGTGGACGACGAACGCCGGGACATCTAACGCCGACACGGAACGCCCAGACGTCTGCGGACGCTCGCGTGTAATACCTGCTACCGTAAAAGCTGACATTAATTGCCGCCGAAGCGCTCACGGATCCGAGCTGCATCGTGGACAAAAATCCGGTGTCGAAAGACTGACCAGTACGACGGTGTTGTCGACAGCGACCATAACGACTGGATTAAGGAGTTCAGGCTAATTGAAAATCCGAAGGTTAGAGTTACACAATCAACGCGATACAATCAGCGTTAAGAGTGATCTGAACAAAGAATAGACTCGGAACAGCCACACAATCGCTAGCGATCATTGCCCTTGTTCTCTCTGCTGCGGCTCGTCGCGTGGATCGGCAATGGGTGGAAAGAAAGAAGATGGTTGATATGATGGAGTAGGGAAGTGCGCAAGTCAGGGCCATGTCAATAGTTGACAGGCACTATGTCATGATAAACCTGCGAGTGGGAGAAGAAAAGAAGATAGATCATATGTCCAGCACCTAGAAACAGTCTGCGACGCCGACGACTGACTGACGTCTCATATCCAGCATTCGGCTCAGGAAAAGCGGGACATGTCGGCATTCTCTGCTGATCTGCTCGCCTTGTTTAGTGGGAACGACGCATGCACGAAAGATAAGTGACGCACAGCAATTTGTCAAGATCCGAAATTTAATAAGAGCCTTTGTAACCCCATTTTCCACAGCATATATTGATAGTATCTTGTACTGGTGTTCGGTCTGGCACAGTCACGGTACTGAAGTAGTCGGGAAACGTGACCCGCTCCTCAGGTTGAGGTTCAGGTAGGTGGCAGCTAGGTAGGTCCTTAGGCCTTAACGTTAACCGTAATCCCATACAAATGGGCGCGCTAATACATGACTTCCATCAACCACAAAATACCACTTTTTCAGCCGAGTTACAGTCCGTGAGTAGGGGATTAAACACTGTATATGTTCCAGGATAGTGTGGTACCTACTACGAGCACCCACCTACTCGATAGCAACAATACAGCCCCCAGGCAGTTTGAAAACTCGTACATTAACGTGGTAGCGGTAACGGATAATTACGGCAAATATGGCATAAAGGGAATGAGAGTAGTATGAAGCAGCGCGTCGGATTCTATGCAAATAGTGAGAACATGAGTATGGAAATGCCTATGTATTGGAAAAAAGCATAAGTGCAGTTTGAGCAGGCCGCCACACAAAGCTTGGGATGGAAACAGGACGAATCGTGTACATCTGTTATAGACACTTAGCCAGGCAAACTCACAGCGTGGAAGGGGAGAGTTAGCTGATAGCGCACCTGCATGTAATACTTCCTATGATGTCGTTGACGTCAAGCCCACCTCCTCGCGAATACCCGCTGTCCTTTGTCCGACTGTGGTGAACCATTCCTTGGCACGCGCGGCTCGGCGCTCCATTTCTTCCGCACCTCGCACCTCGCGCGAACGCTCGTCCAAGGCAACACGAAAGCGTTCTCTCAGATCCCACGATGCGAGGCGGAGTACCTTTCGTGTCTCGCGCGCGACCCGTGCGGCGTGGGCATCCATGAACCGCTCTTCTTGCGATCTTTGACCACTTTCGGGCTTGACGAGGGAGTTCCGAATCCGCCTGCCGACTGTGTGTGGGACCGAGCTTGGTAGCTCAAGGACGAAGTACGTGGTCGCACCCAGAATAAATACGCCGAATACTGGCGCCGCCCACTTACGTGCAGATTCGTGGGAGATTATATCCGCGAGACGCACAGCGCCCTCCACAAATGCGCGAACGCCGACGGCTTGCCCCCCGATCATTGTGACCACACCGATACCGACGGACAGGACCCTGAGTGCGCTGGGCCCGCTCTCGTCCTCGCTGTTCTCCTTGCCGTCTCCAAAACATACCCAGAAATAGTGTGGGACATCGAATAGATCAAAAACTGTTGGCTGGCTCATTTCCGGGCGTGAGGCGAGGCCAATGCCTAGGCCAAGCGTACCGCCAGTGACCACGAGGCTATCGCGGCGAATCTTGCGCTTGCCATCACGGCTACGACGGGTGCTGAACATCGCCTCGGGCATGAAAACGCGGCGAGAGCGCTCGACGCCGGCTGGAAGATACTCCTCGCCCAGTGCGAGAATCTGTTGGACGCCTGCGGTCGTTATGACCCGCGCTTCGCCCTCGGCTTGCTTGACTGCCACATCAAGGCTCGTAAGGAGTGCGTTGCGCACGTCTCGCGCATAGTCCCATAGGTTGAGCAGGCCAGGGTATGAGGGCATCCGCACTGAGGAGAGTTCTACTCCGGGAAGGCCCTGATCGATCCGGTCGAGCGCATCTGATAGGATGCGCTGCGTCTTGCTACTTGCCAAGCGCACACCCTGCTCCTCGACGGCCTCCAGAGCGTCTTCCAATGCTTCGCGGCTCCTTCTCATTCTTTCAAGTACGGGGAGAGCGGCATCGAGATCGCCCTTGGCACGCAAGATCTCCGCCTCTGCGAGGATGGCATTTGCACCCACGAGGAGCTCTATGTCCGAGAGCAAGTGTGATAAATATGTCGAGGCGGGATTGAGCTTCGATTTAGCGCGCTTGACCAATACGAAAGATCGCAAGGATGCCTCAAGATCTTCGAATGGAGGGTCATCCTTGCCTATGAGCGAGTCGACGAAGTGCACCAGGTCATTTGCATCTTCGTAAGTGTGAGGACTGAGTTCCCTGATTTGCTCGAGCACCATACGTCGGCACTTCTCTTTGTTTTTGATCTGATCAAACTTGTTAACCACGATGAAAACGTATGCTTTCTCGTTGCTCGCATTCCTGAGGAAGCTCCGGGCCGACTCTGTGAGATGATTTTCTGCGGAAACGACGAAGACAATAACGTCAATCTCTTCCTGCCGAGAAAACAGTGAGGTCGTTTTGAAACTGTCACGATTGAGGCCAGGCGCATCTATCAAGGAAATATCCACAACGCCATTGTTCAATAGTGATTGACTAAGAGGTCGCGAATCATTGAGGTAGAGCCTGAGTAACACCCGTGAGTTGGCCTCATCGTCCATGATGCTGTCGAGGTCGCTGAGACTGGCGCGCGTGAATGTCGACGGATCATGGATTTTGTAGGCAGCGGCGTCCTTGATGATGTGCACTTCTTCCACGTTGTCGTTCTCTGAAAAGTCATGCACTTCACAAAACGCCGTCGTACAGGGCTGTTGGTCGACAGGCATGACGGTACGCCGAAGGAGGACATTGACAAAGGTCGATTTGCCGGTATTTAGGTCGCCCGTAACGAGGACTTTGGACGACGTATCCTCTACGCGGACGCGTAGCTTATCGATATGCTGTGCGGAGACGGCCATGCGTTCATCCACGAGATTAGCGATGGAAACTTTCTCAAGTTGTGAGACGAGAGCTCCCGCTCTTGACGATGTGCCCGGTGTACCGAGGTTAAGGTCGAGGCGAAACACCTGGAAGTCAGAAGAGACAGGCGCGGGGGTGAGTCGGCCGCTAGGGTCAGAATCCGATGGAAGCTCGTCGGTGTCGTTCTCCTGAGCATCCGATAGGGAAGCAAGAGTAAGCGAGCGGGTGAGACTTCTCTTGAGGATGACGTCGGTCTCTGAGGAAGAATCGTCCGCGAAGGAGAGACAATGGCGCACGCCGGAGCATTTGGGGTCGGGTTCAACAGCATCGGACTTGGCGCGCAGAGTTGGATAGCGAATCGTCCAAGAATGTTTATTAAATTCGCGAACATCGGATAAAAGTGATTTTGTGGCAACGAGCCCGCCGAGTAGACTGCAGCAATGTGGGTTAAGCACGAGAGGAAAACGCAGGCGACCGAAATACGCACCGGTCTTTCTGTTCAACGTATGCGTCCTGTGCTGCCCGAAGAGGACGAAACATCTCTTCTGTTGCAGCCATTTTGAAAGTACAGTGGGATGAGTGTTGAGGGTGGGATTGACCGCTGGCTGTCGTGGCCCGTCACCACCGTCGGTCGGACCCTCGTCGGCTCTCATCTCAACGAACAAATACATGCAAATAGTCAGACGGAACCTTATGTAATTATCCACCTATATCTGGGAATATGTCTCTTCTAACCGTGACCTTACGTAATCACCCGCGGTCACCACATCGTATTTGGCAGGCGAGTCATCCGAGACGCAACTGGGAAGCGCCTGAGTTGTTACGATCAGTATTAGTATACCCAGAGAAACGTCCAGACTTGCCTGGAGAGGCACATTGTAATCTGTGCCAAAGAACAATGGAATGGAATAGCGTGCAACACCGGAGCGATTTATGGCGCGGTGGACGGTAGATCGGAATACGTCATCTTTTACACGTAATTATAATCAGGATCAGAGGTAATGAAATGAGCAACGCACTTGTCCAGCGTGCAAACTGGTCACCAAGACTTAATGACGATAAGACAACGTGAGTTAAAGTGAAGGTGTTAAGGAATGAAACGCACACACTTTACGACAAGTGAACCCGGAATGGGGACCGCGTTGATCCACTGTCCAGCTGTGTTTAAGACCTGTAGGGCATTGATATCATCTTGCTGCCACAGAATCGTGAAGCACTGTCATGATTATCAACCTCCCTACAGCTGGTGCCCGGGCTTAAAAAAATACAGACCTCATAGCTAGCGGTTTCTCTCGATTAATCGAATATCTCTTCTTTATATTGTCATTCCACGTACTCGGTGTGTGAACCAATGCCAATTGTGCGATCATCCACTATCCCTGTCTGAGGTGGATAATAGAGCAAGCGCATGATCGCTGCAGGTTTTGTTATCTGCCAAAGCACTCATTTCCATGCACATTGGCAGATATTGATTGACTGACCTTATCGGCGAAGAAATCCTCGGGCAAGTCTAACGCGAGTGCGAACAAGGGAAACAGATATTGTCCAAGGCGTACAGCCGCGTAGCTGTCTTCAAGTGCTTAGCATGAGTCTGTAGAAGAGGAGGAGCTGATAAAGGGACTTGCTAATATTCAAGTACTGCCCGCCTGAAGCTGGGGAGGAGCGTGTCGTCAGGCCATACATTTTGGCCTGCCATGGCACCATCTTCTTCCGACGACCGGACCACGCCTGACCCAGGTTCCTCCCACCCCAAGTCAAAACCCTCATGGAGATCCCCGCGATTCTCCGGGTTGGTGTTTTCACGCAGTAGCGCAGTGTACCCCTTGAAGTTGTTACTCTTGTGAATGTCTAACTAAGAAATCGTGTATCACTTATCAAAATGTACCTGTTCTGTGCGAAATGGGTATTCGTACCTCCAATTTCGTCGATTCTGAGAGAGCAAAGAAGTTTTGAGCAGCAGCAAAGGCACCAGATATAGCCGAGTCTGGTATGCCATGACCTGTAACTGATCCATTTTCATGAATATAACGTCGTTAAGCTGAGCACGCCCGCGCACTATAAAAGAATCCGACGTTTATTGATGCGTCACGGATTTGGTCTGCGATGTGTCTCTTGACAGTCGGGTCATCTGATATCGCACCCTTAAGGTCGCTATGATTGATTACCAGTAAGCCTCTCTTATGTTCGCATGAAACAACTCACATTATCGGAATCTCGTCAAAGGTACCATCTGTCTCTGCCTCCTCTAGGAGCATGTTGTGAGGGACGTCCGCCTTACCCGACATGTCAGTCAGAAAAGGGTACTATCTCCTCCTTAAACCCCCGATGTCGAAAGGCTACGTAAGGCGCACCTGACAAACAACGCACCTAGCCGCTCCTTCACCGCCTATACAATAGCTCCCACAGTTTGACAACGCAAGTGTTGTTGTTTGTTGCGATGGAGATAAAATTGTCCCGACACCCGAATCCACGTCCTGCACCACAGTACAAAAATGCCCCTTGTGGCGATATGCGCGTGCCCCACCTCACCCCCTCCGTCAATCCTTCTTCACCTATCCCCTCTTTTCAACCACACACTCCTTATTACCGACTGGGTCGGGTTTTCCCTTTCTGTTCGCGCTGCGCTGAGCGTTTTCAATTTGCAACGAGCCTGCTCGTAGTTGACACTTAGATCACTGATCCCGTCGTTTCGCCTGACGATTTGTGGAATTAACAATGAAGTTCCTTTCTAGCCTTGTTTTTCTCGTCCTCTTTGCATCGACAGTATCGCCCATTCCTATCGCTCGGAGAGACGTAAATGAAGCCCTTATTCCCCAATTCGGGTTCTCATCTGGTGTGAACCCAACTGGTACGTTCCCACCCATGGCAATTTACGGTTGTTTCTGTGCACACTGACGCGCTTACGTAGGCTCTGGTGATTGCGATGGCGCCGTGAAGGGGGCCAATGGCCAACCCATCAAGATTCCTTGCTCCTGCCCTCCAGACCGTTCCACCTTTGTCAAGGTAAGAACAAACCTCTGCCCATGTTTCGTGTCGATGGGGATCACTGTGATTCTAACCTGACACTCAGATCCTGAATGCGAATGTTGCAGCGGGCCACGTTCTCAATAATCCGTCTGTTCCCATCTCCTTCCCGGAAGACGGCTCCAAAGCATCGCAACTCGCCCGTCTCAATGCCGCGAGTGTAACGTTACAGAATCTTAATGGACCCGGGAAGGGCTGTCCCATTGTCTCGACAACGTTCCAGGCCCAGGCGGCTGCTATCAATGCTGGCACCAACACATCACCTTCAGCGACACCCTCACCTGCTTCGACGCCGGCGCCTGCATCGTCACCTGCGTCACCCGCCCCGCCTTCTACTCCAAGTGCGCCGACTGCCTCACAGATCGAAGCTCTGGCACCCCCGCTCGGCTTCACTGCGGGAAAGAATCCAACTGGTAAGCAAGCACTAGTTTATCACCTCCACAAGACATTGACTACTTGAACCTCAAGGCACTGGTGACTGCGATGGAGCTGTTAACGGTGCAGATGGAAAGCCAATCAAGGTCCCCTGCTCTTGTCCTCCGGACCAAGCCACCTTCAACCAGGTAAGCCATCACCTTGGACGCGGAAATGGGCACCCCCACCTCATCGTATGCCATACAGCACCTTGTCGGCGATGTCCTTGCCCAGCATGCGGTTAACAATCCGTCTGTCAAAGTTTCGTTCCCTCCCGACAATTCCAAGGCTTCTCAGCTCGCGCGTCTCACTGCGGCGAGCGTGACACTGCAAAATCTCTTCGGTCCAGGCAAAGGTTGCCCTGTTGTCTCTACAACATTCCAAGCTCAGGCCGCTGCTATCAATGCTGGCACCGCCCTGCCACCTCCAACTGTGCCATCGCCCCCGCCCCCTCCTTCACCTAAACCGACATCCTCACAAACACCTCCCCCGACGCCCTCACCTTCCTCGGCGCCTGCGCCAATCCCCACACCGTCCTCCGGCACCCCGTCTGCTGCGCAGATCACGGCCTTAGCACCCCAACTTGGCTTCACCGCTGGCAAGAATCCGACTGGTATGCTTAAATCCCTCGATCACTATCCCAGTATGCGCCTAATGTACACCTTTCTTCAGGGACCGGCGACTGTGATGGTGCGGTGAACGGCGCGAATGGCCAGCCGATCAAGATACCGTGCTCCTGCCCTCCGGACCAGGCGACGTTCAACCAGGTGTGATCTGTTGTGCATTCTCCCCAGAGTGCGGTGCTTATTACTACTTTCCCGAATGCCACACGTGGCCTAGCATCTTGTTGGGGATGCGATTGCAGGCCATGCGGTGAATAACCCATCTGTGAAGGTGTCCTATCCGCTCGACAACTCGGTGCAGTCGCAACTCGCGCGAGTCGACACTGCACTCGTCACATTACAGAACCTTTTTGGCCCAGGAAAAGGATGTCCTGCAGTGTCGACAACGCTCTCTGCTCAGCAGGCAGCGTTGCTGAAGCAACTATGAGGTCGTGGCAGTGAATTCCGAAGGAGAACAAAAGCTCGCCTGCCGCGAATGTGGTCGTAGGGACATGATTAGGATCAATGCTCTATGTGTTGATTTGTGATTTATTTCTTACTTAAAAAATATACTTGCACCTGCGATATGCCACTTGGGCGAATGCCTTTCCTAAGTCCTTCGCCAGGCTATGCAAGGAGAACTGACGCCCGCTGTTCACACGGTCACGGCACGAACTGCCAGTGGTTTGGATCCAAGTTTACCCAGTTCCCTTGACAAGATAAACGGATGGTGTCGCCCGCAATAACGACGACTCGATGTTCAGACGGATGCCGAACAAAATCAACCCTGGTCGGCGCTGCGAGCTGTTAGAGGATGCAAACTCGCTGGATTCAAGCAGGACGAACGTTCAAAGACGGCACGCGGTCATGATATCCAGCAAGGGCGCTAAAGCTCACTGGCACAAGGACGCCATGTGGTGCTGCTGGTGACTCGGATACGGGACACTTCAAGTTTTACTGTTGACAACACTGCTGGATCGGGTTGTCGTTTATCCTCACTCTTTCCTCCTTTCCCCATTCCTTCCTGGTTCGTGCCACTGACCTTGATAGTCGATTATCTCTCTTTCTTTGCCTTGTCTGGTTACAAGGGTATCCTGTTAACTCTTCTTGCGGTTCCACCTCACAAGCCTACCTGTCCTTAGAGCTGTATCGATACCTAACAACGCCTTCTCCGAGTCCCGAGAAAACCTACCTCATGTCCACGGTGATGGTAACCTCAAGATCTATCCTCACACTCGTCCTGGCTCTTTCCAGCGTTGTCACCGCCGCACAGTACGGCCTAGTCAAGGAGTATGTCGGGACACACTTCTTTGACGATTGGGACTATTACGGGAATTGTGAGTGGCCGATGACCATCACCCTTCCGCCAGATTCTCTCTAAAGCGAATAAACGCAGTTGACAACCTCACCAACGGCGACGCGATGTACGTGCAGCGCAAAGCGCGGCTGAGTGCCCCTCCCCCTCCCTTCCTCCGAGTATACGCTTAAGGCTGACCATCCGCGCGCCATTGTCGGGTATCGAACAGCTTTGTGACAGCATCGCAAGCTGCGTCCGAACGACTGGCGTTTGTCAACTCGGCCGGAAACGCGGTCATGAAGGTCGACAATACGACGAAGGTGCCGTTCAACGAGAAGCGCCACACGGTGCGCATCTCGACCAAGGATCGGTTTGCGGTCGGCAGCGTGTGGATCGCGGACATGCTTCACGTCCCGTTTGGGGTGAGTCACGCATTCGCTTGACCCTTGGATAACGACGGCTGTGACGGGCTCGGGAGAGAGTAGTCCAGTCAGGGCTTTCGAACTCTCGAGTCCCGACGCGGCGTCGAGCCCATAGCCTTCTCCTGCAAAGTCAAACCTAGTCGTGCGTGGCGCCATCCCAACTGGCACCATTCGCAACTTCGAGAGTATATACCCATGCTGACGCCGTATGCGCCCTCTGTCAGTGCTCCGTTTGGCCCGCCTTCTGGTCTCAGGCGTCGAATTGGCCCACAGGCGGTGAAATCGACACATTCGAGGGCGTGAATATGGTACACAACTCACAGTCCTCGCTTCACACCGAGCCGGGCTGCACCGTCGTCAACTCGGTTCAGACGAGCACACTCATCAATTCGACGGACTGCTCCTTCCAAGCGAACAACAACGAGGGCTGTGTCATAGAGAACCCTGATCCGAACTCATACGGTGCTGCTTTTGCGGCCGGTGGTGGAGGCATCTTTGTTACGGAGTTCGCGGAAGCGGGTATCTCGTGCGTCGTTTCCAGCCCGACCGTCATTCTCGTATGTCCATCGCTCACAACAGGTTCTCTCCCGTATCAGTGTTTGGTTCTTTTCAGTACGTTCATTCTGCGGCCTTCTCAGTCAATGATTATTGATCCTCGCCTTGTAGCGCAGCAACGTACCCAGCTTGTTGCAGGGTAACGCGAGCAGCATCGATACTTCAGCTCTAGGGAAACCCGTTGCGAACTACCCATCTGGTAACTGCAACATTGACCGATTCTTTCAACCACAGAATCTCATCTTTGACATCACGCTGTGCGGAGGTGTGTCGTTCTTTTTTGAGACGCAAACACGGCAAGGAACTGACGGCCACGACAACACCCTTCCTTCCTCGCCGCCTTTTTGTGTTTCGCCTCGTTTTGTTCTCATCAGACTTTGGTGAGTGCAGCTACGAACGCGCACTGGCCCACCAACTGACCGTAACGCACGCAGCCGGTGACCCTGGAGTATTCGCCGAGACGTGCTCGGGCATTTGCTACAACGACTATGTGATTGGGTCACCGAGCAATTACGACAACGCATACTTTGAGGTCCGGTCCGTGCGGGTGTTTGGCACATCGTCCGCCGTCGATATTTCCAATAGCGCAAGTGGAAACGGCAAGGGTACCCTTGAACTCGTTGGTCTGGTGATGCTCGTACTCCTCATGGCCTTGTAATTTGTCCAGTAGTATCACAGCCTCCAGGGACAGGCGGTATTCCTCTACGTGATACAATCAGTATTAATATTGTGTATTGTAGTAGATGTGATGTCGGGGTCAGAGTGGGATGTTCCGATCAAAAGTCGTGAAGCTTTATACCCTCTTTGGGTGCTCGTTCACATGGCGCAGTTATTTGAAACCTCGGCACGGTGCGAAAGCTGAGATTACCGTGACGGTGTCTCCGGATGTCGCTCTTGCCAGAATTGAAATACTACGCGTTCGGTCTGACCGCCCTGCTGTTGATTTCTTGTGCCATACTGTAATCCCCCCGGACATCAGAACACCCTGAGTCGTCTCGGGTCATACGGGTCCCCCACCCCCCGGGTTGCTTGCTTTTCCCTACCTGGCAGTAACGATCCTGCTCGACCCATAGCACTGATGTTTTTCGGTGTCAAAACGACACCGTGTCGCATCACACCACACCGCACCTCTTCGTTTACCCCGATCATCGGCACCCTGCGTGTTCACACCCGACCTTCGAGTCTGATACCCGCGTCCGAGTCGGCCAATAATGTTGGGGCCCAGAAACAGGGCGACGACCGGGGTCCTGTATACCGTGATGTCCGAGTCATGAAGGAGCTGCCGAAGGGTTGCTTGCAGCCCGCGGACTGTGAAAGAAGGGTGCGTTTTCACGCTTTCAATTGACCAGCCACCACCCCCTGTTTTGTGGTGGTGGTAGTTACTACCTGCTTGAGCTGAGACCAGTTGATTTTGAGGGTAGAGATGCGGCCACATGGTTCCGTCGCCGGGCTATGAGTGTTGACTCGTGCGAATCAGAGACTCTGACCAGTGCCTGCTCGCCACACGGGGTCCAGACCGTGCTACATCAATACGCTCGCATTGTCTCAGAAAGCAAGCTATGACCGGGCAGTCGTGCAGCGGGCGCCCTCAGGCTAGAGCGTGAATAACTTCTTCTTTCCGTGGCCCAGTTACTGTAACGTTTCTGGCTCAGATTGTAACGGTGCGGGACCACTGAAATACTGTGACGAGATCATGTCTCCCTGGGAATCGAACACTCCAAGTAAGACTTGCACGCTGTCAGGGCTCAGCTGATCGTCTTCCTGGCGCGATGAGGGTCAGATATCTTATTATCAGTCGTAGGCACGGTACCAGCGCGATGCCGTGCAGGACGAGATGAAAACTCCGTACTATCGTAGTACGTAGTTCACAAATTACCCGTCTTCCTTTGCCTTCTTTCACTCTTTCATCTTCGTGTACAATCCAAGTACGTGGTGGAGGAATTGCGGGAAAGCGATCGTATACAAAAGAGGAATATATATGTATGTATTTTTACACCCAATGCACGTATGTACACGAAAGAAAGAGAATACGACACTGTTCTGGCACTGGCGTTATCCGAGTATATAACTAAAAGTATTAAGAACGAACGAACCTATCGCCCTCAGACAGCCAGTGTCAAACTTACAGTGACACCCCCTCCCTCCCCCTAGAGTCTCTTCTTCGAGCCCAGGAGAAGAGAACGTAGCCGACGGATAGAATCAGGATCAGAAGGAAAAATACCAGACAATTTCATGAAAGTACGATGCGTGGGCATAGGATGATGAGGGAAACAAAGAAACCAGGGCGGTACTTGGATCGCAGTTTGCTTTTCGCTTTTCGGAAGCATCCACCTCGAGGGGGTATTACGCAGCCAACGAACCCGTACTGCCACCGCCCATTCCTGTCGCGCCGGCAGAGCTGGGCGGAGAAGAGATAGGAGCACCAGGAGGCGGAGGGGCGGTAGGGTCATCGATCCCCATCTTCTTGCGTACGATCTCGAATGTCTTGAGCATCTTCCTGCGCGCGCCGAGCGCGGCGACACCCTGCGCCTCGAGCGCAGGTTCATCCATGAGGACCATATCCTTCCATGTCATGCCTTCAAAGTTGGGCGTATATTTGTGCAGGCGCAATGTGCGCAGCCACCCGGGGACGTCGTTGAGCACCGCGGGGTCAAAATCATCCTCGTCCTTCTTCGCACCACTGCCTACTGTGCCCTTGTTGTTCCCCAAGCCAGGAGAGCGTCCTCCGGAGCGGCCTGGGCCGCCACGTTGTCCGCCGCCCCCGCCGTTCTGTAACCCGCCAAAGTTGCCCAGGCCTGCGCCGATGCCAAGCCCTGGCTGTCCAAAGCCGCCCCCAGCAGCTGCAATCTGCGCCGCGAGGAGCTGCGCCTCGGCTGAGATGCCCATCGCGTTGGCCATGTTAAGCATATTCATGTTGACGCCGAAGGGGTTTATGCCATTCAACTGTGCAAGCTGAGCCATGCTGAGCCCGTTTGGCATCCCTGTAAGGCCAGGAGAACCCAGCCCAAGGTTGAATCCCCCAACACCCATGCCTAATCCAGCGAGTGCAGCCTGTTGTTGAGCTGCAGCAGCCATTGCGCCACTTCCGTCGTCGCTTCCACCAAAGCGGCCCGATGTATTGGACAGTGCAGGGCTCTGCGCACCGGACCAGTTGCTGCCACCGCCATTGCGAAGGCTTCTCGAAGAACCACCTTGGACACGGCCACCGGGAACTTGTTGCGTCTGACCTTGAATGAGGTCGCCGTCATCGCCATAAAGGCCATTGTTGGAGGATACAGTGGGGATGGCAGTGCCAGTGGTACTGTTGTTGGCAGAATCGGGTGTATGACCTTTTGACGCACGACGGAATTTTTCGGGCCCATCGAGGCGCGGGACAGTACCGACATAAAGATCATTCAACTTGGCGGTTGCGAGGTCAACTGTCTGGGTGGGGCCAGCACTGGGGTTCATCGTCGAAGGCTTTTGGAACATGGGCATGAGCGGTGTGTTGACCATACTTGCCCAACTGTCTCCCACAGCGGGCGAGAGAGCATCAAGGCTGCTCCCGCTTCCAGCGCCATCAGGGCGAGGAGAACGGATGGCAGCGCTGGCCGCGATACACGAAAAGTCGGTGCTTTGAGGGCGGGATGACTTTGGCTCGACAGAGATTTCTTGAGTCGGTGAACTGTCACGCTCAGCGACTTGGCCGAGCGAGCTGGCGGCTGCCCAAGGGCCACGCTCGCCAGCACTCGAGGCGAGGGCAGGAGCGGAGATGCGATGCGCAGCATTACTGGCCTTGAGTTTAGCGCGTTGCTGAGCGAGGGTGGCGGCGGCATCACTTGAATTGCTGAGGCCGTTGGCGGTATCTGGAGAGAGGAAAGAGGAAGTGGTGTCAAATGCGAGGGATTGGCGGTTCGGATTGACAGTGCTACTAAAATTGCGGGTTGAAGGAGAGCTGGGCATATTGGACTTGAGTCCCGGGGACTTTAGACTCATACTAGCGAGCTTGGCCTCCATCTGGCTCTGCATGGAACCCCCGACGGCCGGGCTCAGAAGAGCAGTCATGGGGTCCGCCCTGGCCATTTGTTGGAGGACGGTGATAAAGAAGCGGATTTGAACTTGGGTAGAATGTTGCAAAAGACTGTAGAGAGCGGCTGTGCGCTCAGCTTCGGACAGAACTTTGAACCCTGTAGGAATAATAACATGAGGACGAAGATTGAGGTGAGAAGGAAGGGTTGTTTTACATTGCTCGATGGCGCTCAGTTCCTCCTTGAAATTGACGTCGAGAGAGGCAGCAGCCATCTCTTCCTATACGATGAGAAATCGGGCATCCGAAAAAGTGGGTGAGAAGAGTGATGATGACGACGGATCGAGAATATTCACTGACCAGCGTGACTTCATAATGATGAAAGTTCTCAAACCATTGGTCAATAGCATCCGCTGGGCAAAGCGGTCAGAATGAGGGCCCGGAGTTAGAAACCATAGAGATATCAGAAGAAACATTATGTCGATGCGAAGGATCCACAGCTCGTCATACGAGGTGGTAAGGGGAAGAAGAGTACCGAAAAGAGCAACGCAAATGGACGCAGAGCGGGGGGAAACGAGGGTACGCCGGCGTTAAACAGCGTACCAAACCCATTACGTGGGTGGAGATAGTCCGTCAAACCCTCACCGCCCAAAACAAGGAAAGAAAAAGAAAAGAGAGAAACGAGTAGAGAGCTCACCTTCTGGGGTTTGAAAGGTGGCACTGCCGAGGAGTTCACTAGTCGGGCGTCCACTAGGGGGCCCGCCTCCGGGACGAGGAGAAGCGAGATTGAAGGCTTGCTGTGTACCCGCTGAGGGGCGAGCGGCAGGGCCCATAGAGGCGCGGGCATTGGCGTTCTTGCCATTCGCGCCTTGAACGGGGGAGGGGCTCGGGCTAGGAGGTGGCCTTAGTGAGGACATCTTGAGGGAATCGCTTTAAGCCGGGGGCGTCGCAAGGAGCGAGTGAGTGAAGAAAAGGGAGGGTAAGAGGAGGGGAGGAGATAAAAAAGGGGTCGCTCGTGTTTTGATGATGGGTGATAGAGGCCGACGTCGAGTCGGTGGACCGATGATGGTAAATTTGACTAGAGTGGAGGAGCAAAGCCTGCCCGATGAGAGGACGGGTTTGCAACCGCGACTAGACAAGGACCAGCGGAGCCTGCCGGTCTAGGAGAGGAGAAGGGGGATGATGATTGTAAGAAGAGAAAGAGAAAGGGAAAGGTAAAGCGAGGTGAGATGAAAGACAAAAAAAAAAAAGGATATTATTATGGACAGATTTCTCTATTACAATTGAGTGTCGACTCAGGGCATCGAGGCGAGACCTTCCTTGATATACTCCTCAAAGATCGACTTGTAACTCTGATGCCATCGACTCAGCGCTGGTCTCCCTTCAACAACGTCACCCGCTCCCCACAGGATTCGCAGTTCGTCCATTTCCCGTCGCGTCTCGTTGTCCGGCACCAAAATGTAAAAGTCTCCCGTCCGCACACGCTCAAGCATGAACTGCACCGTCTCCTCCGCCGTCCATGCACCCGTCGGCTTTTCCTCTATGTTATCCTGGTTCGCCTCCCCAGCGATCATTCCCGTCCAGGTGTATCCAGGACTAAAAATAAAGATAAAATAAAATAAAACAATTACATCTTCATCCACAATTTGCACAACGATGGAACGCACATGAACAGATGAGCCGTAACGTTCACATTAGGGCGTGAGCGAAGTTCATGCGCCAAACTCTCAGTGAGGGTCTTGACGGCAGCCTTGGATGCGTTGTAGGCGGCATTACCCCTATAGCAATTTAGCGTAAAGCGTTAATTAAAAAGATGTACAGTTTTGATTCGATGCTCACGGGGGGTTCGTGATGCCTTGCTTGGATCCCGTGTTGATGATCACGGACTGGTTCTCCTGATGAAGCATCAACTAGCACAATTGCATTCCATCTCAGCACAGTCGGCACGGGCTCAAGGATGGACGTGGCCATACCGGAACGAACGTGTGCTGAACATTCAGCACGCTATGTGATAACCGATCAACAAAGCAGCAAGGGCAGGAGTGCCAAAAAAATACGTAGCAGTACACACCCGAACAAATTGACATTCATGACAGCGTTCCATTTGTCCAGGCCCTCAAACGAGTGGCCCATTACGGCAACGGCGGCATTGTTGAGCAGCACGGCGACCTAAAAACAGAATAAGGGTTTGGGCATGGGAAAAGCGCCACGGCGGGGGAATCCCTCCCTCGCCCATTCCTCGGGCAAGCACGAGAGGCGGGAACCCCGCCGCACGACGCGCACCTCGCCCCACGCCTCGTACACACGGTCACGCAGGCGCACGACATCCTCCAGCTTGCTCACGTCCGTCGGCACTGCGAGCACATTCCCCTCGCCGTGCGCATCACACAGTTCCTTGGAGAATATCTCTAGCGCGTTGACGTTGATGTCAGCGATAGCTACTTTGAGCCCGAGCCTGTGTCACGAACGAACGAACGAACGAATACAAATTAGCATGCCTCGGTGAGAAAAAAAAGAAGACAGCAAGGAACGGGATGCCACAGTGTAGAGCAGGCGTGGGTAGGCACACCCCCGCGTGATCTCTCATGCGCACCTGCGGAGCGCTGGTATTTGTGTGGCCCGCCTACCTCTCCTTCCCTGTGCCACACCATATGATGCGCATATAACGCCACCGACACGGAACATACCCCGGAACATATAGAAAGCCGATGGAGCCACCCGGCGAGAATAAGAGAGATAATGATGATGACAGATGGATGATCACCTTGCCAATTCACGTGCAGCTGCACGTCCAATACCACTTGCAGCACCGGTGATGACGGCAACGCGGCCGGCGTGAATGACCGGGTGATATTCACGGTCGATAGGGGAGATGAGGGACTCGAATGTTGTCATCATCGGACGCAATGGTGAAGGACCGCGGTCTCCCATTGGTGGCATGATTAAAGAATGATTTTTAAGCCAAAGAGAAATCAGAGAGGAGAATAAGAAAAGTAATAATCAGGGGGCGAAGGGTTGGTTAGTTTGAGTGTGTGTGTGTGAGGGAGAGAAGTGTTTGTGGGGATGGTGGGATCAGGGTGCGATATATATGCGTGCAGGCATGGCGAATGGCCGAAAGATCGCGGGGTCGTAACGACCGAGACAAGCTGTCCTGGTTGGTTGTGATACAGTTTGTTGTGTGTGAAAAATCTGGAACATTCGTTCCTCCATAAAGCATTCGAGGTACTCCCCCCTCGTTTTTTTTTTTTTCATCATCTTTTTCGTTGGCCTCGAGGAGTCGAGGTCGGTCCAAAGCGCTATAGTTGTATTGCATCTACATTGCGGGTGCGAGCCACCAGCCACCGATTTCTCTTAAAGGGTACACCACCGCGGATCATTGGTCCACAATCTACACCACCGTGCGCCTATTTACGCTTCATTTGATCTTTCGTGAATAACCGTCCCTTGATCCTGGGCTGGGATTGAGCCGATTGACCCCACTTTCCCTCTCTCGTCTTCTTTAGTCTCTCCCCTTTTCTCCTGGACTGGATAGACGACCGGCCATCATTATTACAAAACCTTGTCTTACGATTTATATCCATCCTCACAGGACATACATCGCAATCTCGTTCCACCTTGCCTCTACAGACCCTCGTCGTACAAATTCCGCGCGAGTGCAACGTACAACCGTTCTAGGTCGTGCTTCGACTCGAGGTCTCCTCGAGGTTTCTGCGGCGCCACAGGCACTTTAGCTTTCAATCCGGCGTCAGAATTCTTGCTGCGTCTCGCGCCACCTTCCGCGCCACTGCCGCCCCTACTATCCCCATCACCAGCAAAGGAGAACCCGTTGCGGGCCCCAACCGGAACCTGCTCTACGAGCCAGTCAAACACCGCTGACAGCCGGTCGGTCGACGACTTGAGCCCCTCGTCCGATAGTGTTCTTTCATCCCGAGCCGTCCTAACTTCCTCCTGCCACCTATTTGCCTTCTGTTTCCCCTCAATCCCCGCTTGCTGCCGCTCCACACGCCCGAGCGCACGTATAATCCGGCCCCAATCCGACAGGCCCCACGCGTCGCTGACCACAGACGGCAGATCGACATCAAGTTCGATGCCGCTGGCACCCCGCAACGCCCAGTGGTCAGCGCCCTCGAGGATGCCGAGAAACTCGCCCCAACGAGCACTGTGCACGCTCACAAGGCCATCGTTACCCTCCCCCTCATCGGTACCGTCAAGGATCAACTTGGGCAGCCAGAGTGGGTGCCAGATGTTCAGTGGTTCGGTCCGCCCCGCCACGCTAAAGTAACGCACGCGCGGGTCATCTAGTGTGCACGGGTTGAAGATTTCGGTTAGGTAGGCCGTCGTCAAATTGGCGTACGCTGGCGAGTCGAACATTCCCAGTAAAAACGTAGTAAACGACGACGGTAAGGAAGAAATTGAGGACAGGGGCGATGGCGAGGACGGAGTAGAGGGTTCTGCACTTGCATAGATCGGTGCCTCTGGAGCAGCACCTCCCGTACCCAGAGACTTAGTGGTGATAGCTCTGGTCGAGATTGGTTCTTCTCCTTGACGCCTCCGACCCAAACCGAGGTACCCCTGCATAGGTTGTGTTTGAGCAATTGGTAACCTCTAATAATAATAGCACATGCTACGCGCCTGGCACCAATCCATAAAGGGACTCCCACGATGCGGTGTCGCAATCGTCGTAAGCGATAACGGCGTATAGTCCTCTGGTTTGATACGCGAAATAAGATGACGACAGTCCAGCCCACCCATTGAGTGCGCCATAAAGTTGATTCCACGCCCGACAGCCTTGATTTGTAGGAATCGATTGAGTTGTTCTGCGCGCGACGTGATAGAGCCCGTCCCTGGCACAGCTGTAACGATGACCTCTGCTCCGACCGTCTTGCGCAAGATATTGAGGATGCTTGACCAGTAGTGCATCCGCAAGCTCGGAAACGACGATGGCCCACGGACGTCAAAACCATACAAGCCTGGGACGGAATGAGCGTTATCTGTCCTCTGTCGAATGTGGTGCAAGGAGCGGCGCACCATGGCATAGTACGATGGGGTAGCGCGGAGCGCGAAGAGGATCGTATAGCACTGGATTTTGCATCAGGCGGTGGATCTCATCCAGATCTCCGCGGTCTTCTTTACCGGAATTTGCTGGCTCTGGAAGCCCCCGTGGACGGGGGCAGGAATTTGGATCCGAGGAAGATTGGTTCTTCTCCATTCTTACTTGATCCTTGTTGGGATGTTGCACGTAGTTGGGAGATCTGGATGCAGGGTGGAAAAGAGAAAGACGCGCAGGCCAGCGAAACCAGGGAATATACAACTTTCCCGATGCTATTGATGGGAGAGAGAGAGAGAGAGAAAAGTCAAGACCCCAAAATATACTTTGGCAAAAAATCAGCGCATACATACCTTGCAGGATGCCATCTAAACCGTCCTCCACGATCGTCGTCCACGTTACATACTTCTCAGCGTGTGGCCGTCGATTCCCCAACATGACCCTGTCGGCGGGTTGGGACTGGAGTTCACTGGCATAACTGTACTTGTCGGTTGACCGCTGTGGTAAGAGGTAGTGGTGGGTGATAGACAGAGTGGATAGGACGTTGACCACCCTGCGCAAAAAGAGAGCGACGGGGACAGGGAACCATATATTGCTCATCTTCCATCGGCAAAAAGCTAGGCTGGCCAAGCGAAGGAAAAGAAATGAAAATACGATTTCGTTGATTTGCGAGTCTCGAGAACAAACCGCCACCTGTCGGTTGAGTCACCTGATCAGATTTGAGCACGTGATCACGCCACCACATACTCACATACTCACTAGGTATTAAATTAAACAGCGTAGTTGGTCGTACTAATTATCATCACATCTCATCGTACCCTCGTACCCGCATACCCCCTCCCCATCGATCAATCAGGGGTCCAATTATTGATAGATTCGACTCAGCCGCTGTGGCCCATGAAAGGAAGTTTCTCAGCTTCCCTGACATTCCCAATTTCCCATTCCCCTTGTCGAATTCTCTTCTCATACATGGTCATAGCGATCTGGCCCCTCCGCACCCGAGTATATGGCGGACTACTTCCACTATCTGAGCTTGGGGCCTTAGGCCAACTACCTGTGCGTTCAAAACTCCCACCTGTTCACTTCCCCTCACAAGTTCCGCATGTAATAGGTTCCGGTGGTGATTATTCTAGTGCTCGTTTCGAATCATTCTCAGCTTGTCACCCTCACACTTCATTATTTAGGGCGCCTCTACGTGCATCCAAGGGTCCAAAGGGATCTAGAACCCTTCCTGTGTCAAGGTCTCCCCTATCCGAATGGCGTACCCTTACTGCCGCTCCGTGTCATCCCAACAATCACCCTCAAGAAGCCTCATGAATAGCCGCACAGGCGTTCTCTTTGATCTGACAAGGTGATCGCAAAGACCATTGCCTCCCAGAGGTTTGCCTACAGCACACCAGGCGTCACCGTTCCCAGTCTTCGCTTTCTCCCCCCTCTGACACTCAAAGCCACTCAGCAAACGTACCTTTGAGGTGCCAGTTTAACCCTTAATAACCGATGGTTCATCTACAGCATGTCCGATCCAAGGCAACGCTGAGTGCAGTCTGCTCCCATCAGTCAATCCACGTTGGTGACCCACCCTGTGCCGTTATCTGGCCCATCTCTCCGTGTGTTAGGCCTACCTTTGGTAAAACTGTCCCTTCATACCTCTCTACGCCCTTACTGCAAAACGATCTCAGTACTCATCCCCGATTTGGAGTGCTGAGTATTGGGCTCACTGCAAGCTCTATAACGTGCGGTCCTCGCGCTCTGCTGCGATTCACTTTAGCTTTAGATCAAGATCATGGCTCCACTACAGTGGCGATCCCACCACCGTACTATTGACGCAACCCATGCCGCTTCCGATGATATGCCGTCTCGCAGCTGGTCAGGACGTTTGACCTGGACGGCTATTGCTTAACCAAGGTGCCGACCGTGTGGCTCCGTTAGATTGAGACGGCGTGGCCTGCACCCTGGGTAAACGTTGGTCGGGACCAGCCTTCGCAATGGATGCACCAAACGGCCTGACGTGTTGCATTGGGACGCGCGTACACGCAGTATTGGCTTGTCCCATCTTCGAATCAGATATCGATTGGGACTTAGGGTTTCACATAGCCCAGTTGTCCAATGTGGCACTCTACCTCGTCTCTCCTATCTTTTGCGCAGGCTCTGACACCCAGTGTTCACTGTCCTGTCCGACTTCTAAATGGATCCCCACGAGGGTTGTTGCAAGTATATGTTCTTCTGACTTTCTAAAGACGAATACGCATACCCGAGCCTAGCATAGCCAGAGTTGTGCGAAAAGTCGGAGGGATGTCTAATCACAATGCCCGGATCCTTGATGGAATAGGAATATATTCTCCATTTTGATATTGTGCCCCTATCAACGCATGGCCCACTAATGTAAGTACAGCACGATGCAAACAGGATCGTGGAATGAGAGGGATTTCCACGCGTCCTTGACAGTAGGGAGATTAGGAATAGGCTGTGCAAGAACGACAGCGGTCTGTCGGGGGTCGGAATTGTATCGGTAACTGCGGATCAGCATGGGCACTAGGATGCAATACATCAATACATACTATAGAACCCTCCCCATCATTGCTCCCCAAAACTGTTGCGTGTCCAGCACGTTGCATTTGTTTGATTAAAATCCGGGGGGGGCACATATCACCAGAGCAACAAATGTACGGTGCAACGTGTCCGTGTTGCGCAGCTTTCTGGTCGCGTCAATCCCGGCGGCCGGCGGTTGTCTGCTTTACATCACGTGCCTGCTCCTTGCTAGTGTCAGTGGATGGATGAATGTTGGCACGGCCGCGCACACATGTCGGCCCTGTTTCATCGAGGTGTATCACAAGCCACACACTGGCACATGCACACTTACTCGTAATGCTGAGTCGATCGAGCCCTCTGTTTGGGTCAGTCAATCAAGCAGTATTCTCGGTTCTCCGGATGGGTTAGAACCCCTGTGTGCGATCCTGCCTGCGAGTTGCTAAGACCTCATTCAGGTTAAAGCCTCCGCTGCACACACAGCTACGGGAGCCGTTTGTCTCCTGGGACCCCGGGCTGCATCGAATATGGTCATATAGGAACCTATCGCCTCAATCACTGACTCGGAGACTTGCCAGTGGGAACTCGTACTTAGCTCGTTGCATTTGTATCGCCAATCGGGGCCGGGTAGTTGGTACCTATTTTCAGGTGTTCGTGACCGTTTATCAATGCGCCCAGGCCTAGCTTGGTCATCGTGGAGCAGGGTTATCACCTTGACTCATGTCACATCTAATAAATCGCACTTCCAATGACCTGACTTTCCGTTCCAGGGTCTTCGTCTGAGAAGGTTGCTTGGGATTCTTTGGATGTTCACTGTCACGGTGACATCGCCCCCATGTTAACTCAGGAGCAGTGATTGGACGCCGTCGTCACCCTAGTAGCGACACTATTGTACCCGGGCGTTATCTGGTTTGAGTGTCTGTCATGATTAGTTGGTGTGTTGACTCGAATTTTTCTTACGAGGCATAGTGCGTGATGTGGACGTTCCGAACTTCCGGTATCTTCGGTAATATGATTCTAAACCAAAAGCACGCCAGCGGCTCATAGCTAACTCAGTCCGTACATTGCATCAGCCCTCGTGTTTCAAATCATCGACAGGGTACTGTG